>Ga0081539_10001016_pt1 | contig 51656 bp, 44 predicted proteins | sample TabmetS4T2R2_FD_71023 | JGI IMG/M metagenome (GOLD analysis project Ga0081539, IMG submission 71023) | Tabebuia heterophylla rhizosphere microbial communities from the University of Puerto Rico - S4T2R2 | ecosystem: Host-associated > Plants > Roots > Rhizosphere ... | reverse complement strand
AAAAAAAACAAAACGTTTTGGAATAGTGGGGGGGGGGGGGTTTGCCCCTCCCTTTTCGATTTTTATAAATTTTACGATTTTTTTTTGTGAAACGGGGGGGGGGAACAACCCCTGCCCCTACAGCTTTCAAAAGTTACTTTTCTACTTGTTCATCTGCCAGCCCTCGCAACGCGCGGTAAACTTCCACGGTCTTCGCGCGCGCGTCCTCGAAGCCTTCCGACGTGTCAATCGCGTAGTCGGCGTATCTAAGTTTCTCCTCTTGCGGCATCTGCGCGGCGATGCGACGCGCGGCGACTTCGCGCGCGAGTCCGTTGCGACGCATCAGACGTTCGAGTTGAACTTCGGGTCGGCAATGTACGACGACTAGCTTGTCGAAACGCTTGTACCCGCCCGATTCAATCATCAGCGCCGCGTCAACGACGCCGATGCCGCGCGGGTCTTCCTCATCCCAACGCCGCAGCGTTGCGTTCTGATCGGTGATGATGAGCGGGTGGAGTATCGCGTTCAGACGCTCGCGCTCCCTCGCGTCTGCGAATATCAACTCGCCCAGACGCGCGCGGTCAAGACTTCCGTCCGCGCGCACGTACTGTGCGCCGAAAGCCTCGACGACCGCACGCAAACCCTCGCTTCCCGGCTCAACCACGCGACGCGACGACTCGTCGGCGTCCATGACGCGGCAGCCGAGTTCGGCCAACACGCCCGCGACGAAAGATTTCCCCGTCGCAATCGAACCAGTCAGACCAACTCGCAACATCTCAAAGCCGTGGGGTAAAGGGAAAGGGGCAAAGGGTAAAAGGCAGTCGCGCAAACGATTCGCCTTTTTACCTTTTCCCCTTACCCCTTCCCCTTTACCCCCTTCGCCGCGGCGGCGACGGTGTTCTTCATCAGCATCGCAACCGTGAGCAATCCGACGCCGCCGGGAACGGGCGTCAGGCGGCCCGCGACCGCTTCGACTTCCGCCGGATGAACGTCGCCGACGAGCGTATAGCCGCGTTCGCCGAGCGTCTTCAGACGCTTTTCGGCCCGCGCGCCGAAAAGCTCTCTAACTTCGTCGGGGTCGGTCAAGCGGTTCATCCCAACGTCAACGACGGTCGCGCCCGCCTTCACGTGTCGCGCGCGTATGAAGCCCGCGCGACCGATTGCGACGACGAGTATGTCGGCCTCACGCGTCACGTCTTCGATGTCGCGCGTGCGCGAATGGCAGAGGGTGACCGTCGCGTCGCGCTGCAAGAGAAGTTCGGCGACGGGGCGACCGACTATTTGGCTCCGCCCGACAACGCACGCGCGCGCGCCCGCAATCTCTACGCTCTCGCGCACGAGCAGTTCGACGATTCCGGCGGGCGTGCAAGGCAGAAGCGCCGCGCGGCGTTGCATCATGCGCCCGACGTTCACGGGGTGGAATCCGTCAACGTCCTTGTCTGGATTTATCGCCTCGATGACAACCGACTCGTCTATGTGTTTCGGCAGAGGGAGTTGAACGAGTATGCCATGAACGTCCTCGCGTCGGTTCAACTCGTTGACGATTTCGAGCAGTTGCGGCGCGTCTGTGCTCGCATGAAGATGGCGGTGTTCCGAAGCGAGTCCGAGTTCTTCGCACGTGCGAATTTTGTTGCGCACATAGACGGCGGACGCGGCGTCTTCGCCGACGAGCACCGTCGCAAGGCGCGGCGTCAACGCGAACTCGCCCTTCAGGCGCACGACCTCCGCGGCGACCTCGCGCTTAATCTCACCGGCGACGCGCGCGCCGTCGAGCTTCAGAGCACGCGCTTGAGTCTTCTCTTCGGCTTCAGTTTCCATGAAGGTTCGACGTGACATCCTAGCATAGTTCGGCGCGCGACGACGACGACGCACGGCGGTTAGTAGTGATTCAGTTTGAAAGAAGACTAACCACAGAGGCACAGAGGACACAGAGATTGCACAGAGAATGAATCCCTCTGTGCCCCTCCGTGTCCTCTGTGCCTGCGGTGGTTAATAATTCGCCGGACACCTATTCTCATATTTCAAACTGACCTACTACCCGGCGGTTGCGCGTCAGCACGCGTCTGCATCAAAATCGCGTCCATGCGTCATAAGACGAAACTCTACCTCCGAACGCTTCTTCGCGCGTCAACTTTTTTACTTACCGCAGTTCTCTTCTCACTCGCGCTCGCCGCTTGCGGCAACTCGCGCGGCGAGGAGCAACGCTACGAACTGAAGGGCAAGGTCACCGCGGTTGATCGCGCGAAGGGCGAGGTTACGGTTGACCACGAAGATATCGTCGGCTACATGCCCGCGATGCAGATGCCCTTCCCCTTGCGCGACGCCGACGCGCTCGCGTTCGTCGGCGCCGGCGACCGAATACAGGCGACGCTCGTCGTCGCGGACGACGGCTACTGGCTCGAACAGCCCTTCATCACGAAGGCGCAAGCGAACGAGTCGAACGCTCAGCTTACGGTCGGCGGCGCGGAGCCGCAGGCGGGCGCGCAAGTGCCGGACGTGAATTTGGTCAATCAAGACGGAAAGAAGATTCACACGGGCGAGTTCAAAGGGCGCGCGCTCGTCGTCACGTTCGTCTATACGCGCTGCCCCATGCCCGACCAGTGCCCTTTGATGAGCGCAAACTTCGCGCAGCTAAACGGCGAACTCCAGAAGGACGCGGAACTGCGGCGGCGCACGCACCTTTTGAGCGTCACGCTCGACCCTGAGTACGACAAGCCCGAAGTGCTCAAGAATTACGGCGCGGCCTACGCGGGCGGACGGTTTGACGACTGGGACTTTGCGACTGGAGACGCATCGGAGGTCAGGCGTCTCGCCGAATTCTTCGGTCTCATGTACAAGGCGGAGAACGGACAGGTCATACACTCGCTCCGCACGGCCATCGTCGCGCCCGGCGGGCGACTCTACAAAATCTATCGCGGCAACGAGTGGAAGCCTTCGGAAATATTGAACGACTTGAAGAGTATTCCGAACGGATGAAAGAAAGTTAACCACAGAGACACAGAGGACGCAGAGGGGGCACAGAGTTTAAATTCTCTGTGCATCCTCTGTGTTCTCTGTGTCTCTGTGGTTAATTAACGTCCGCCGCTCGCGCTGCTGACGCAAGCTAGCCCTTCAGCTTCGTAATCTCTTCGGTCAGAACCGGGACGACTTCAAAGAGGTCGCCGACGATGCCGTAGTCTGCGATGTCGAAGATGGGCGCTTCGGGGTCTTTGTTGACGGCGACAATCGTCGCCGCGTTCTTCATCCCGACGAGGTGTTGAATCGCGCCGCTGATGCCCAAAGCGACGTAGAGCTTCGGCGCAACCGTCTGGCCCGATGAGCCTATCTGACGGTCTATCGGGAGCCAGCCCGCGTCGCAGATTGGGCGCGAGGCGGCGATGTCGCCGCCCAAGGCGTCCGCAAGTTTCTGCGCGAGCGCGATGTTCTCTTGGCTCTTGATGCCGCGTCCGATTGCGATGATGACGTCGGCCTTCGTCAAGTCAACCGCCTGCTTCACCTCTTGGAAAGGCGCTTCCGGCTGCATCCGAACCTCGCCGACTTCGACCGCCATCGCCTCGACCTCCGCCGCGCCCTCGCCCCTTTCGGCTTGGTCGCCCCGGTACGCACCCGACTGGAACGTGACGAACACGGGCGACTCGCCCACGGCCACAACGTCCGCATCCATCTTGCCGAGGAAGATGCGTCGCGTGAAAGTCACCGCAGGGCCTTCAGCTTTCATGCGTATGCAGTCGCTGATGAGACCTTTGCCGAAGCGCGCGGCGAGTTTCGGCGCGAAGTCGCGCACGAGATACGTGTGCGGCATGACGACGTACTGAGGGTCGCGCGCGCGCACGACCTGCTCCATCGCATCCGTGTAAGCGTCGGGCGTGTAGTCGGCGAGCCGCGCGTTCTCGGCGGAGACGACGCGGCTCAACTTGAACTGCGTCACGTCTCCCGCCAACGTCGAGTCAGCGCCTAAGACGACCGCCGACACTTCCTGACCCAGACCAGCGCCCAACTGCTGCGCCGCCGCCAACGCCTCGAAAGACGTTTTGTTAATCGCGCCCTGACGATGCTCTACGAAGACTAGGATTCCGTTTGACATAATCTCAAGTAGCCAGTAGCCAGTAGTCAGTAGTCAGTAGAAAAGATCTTCGATAGTTTGTAGTCAGAATGCAAGTGTCGGCGTCCGTCGTGCGAAACCTACTGGCTACTGACTACTGTCTACTGGCTACTGGCTACTGCTTTCAAATCACACGCGCCTCGGTGCGAAGTTTTTCCGCCAACTGCGCCGCGCCGCGCTTTGCGTCGCCGTCGCCGAGAAACTGCGTCTGTTTCTGTTTGAGCGGAAGGTAGATTCGCGTGACCTGTTGGAACTGTCCCGACGTGGCCGCGTCCGGCGCGGGCTGGACTTCGCGTATCTCCTTCTTCTTCGCGGCCATGATGCCCTTCAAAGTCGCGTAACGAATCTGGCTTATTCCAGACTGAATCGTCAGCGCGCACGGCGTCTGCATCGTGTACCACTGATACCAGCCGCTCTCAAGCTCTCGCTTCACGCGAAGCTGCTCGCCCGCGTAGTCAACCTCTATGACGATTGTCGCGTGCGGCAGTCCTAAAACTTCCGCGAGTATGACGCCCGTCTGCGCAAACCCGTAGTCGTCCGACTGAAGGCCCGACAAAATCAAATCCGGCTGCTCGCCGCGAATCGCGTCGGCCAGAATCTTCGCCGTCGCGTAAGGCCCTGCGTGTTCGAGATTGTCGCCGACGACGTGAATCGCTCGATCCGCGCCGCGCGCGAGCGCGTCCTTAATCACCGACTTGACGCGCGCCGGGCCAAGCGAACAGACGACCACTTCGCCGCCCTTCTTCTCCTTCAAACGCAGAGCCTCTTCAAGCGCGTAGCCGTCCGACTCGTTAACCTCGAACGACAGGTCGCCCTCCTCAATCCACTTCTCATCACTACGGACACGCAGTATCGCATCCTTGTTCGCAACCTGCTTCATTAAGACGACAATTTTCATTGGTAGCTGTTAGCTATTAGCTGTTGGCTTTTAGCTTTCCCTCTCACCGAAGTTTTCGATTGCCTTTTTCACGACGCGTTGTGAAGCGGAAAAGCTAAAAGCTAACAGCCAATAGCTAATCGCTCTCTCATTCTTCGTATCGTTTGAAGAGCAGCGCCGCGTTCGTGCCGCCGAAGCCGAAGCTGTTGGAGAGCGCGTAGTTGATGTGCGCCTCGCGCGGCTCGTTCGGCACGTAGTCGAGGTCGCATTCGGGGTCTGGGTTGACGTAGTTGATGGTCGGCGGAAGCTTCCCCTCCTTGATTGCGAGGACTGAGAAGACAGCCTCGATACCGCCAGCCGCGCCCAACAAGTGGCCCGTCATTGACTTCGTAGAACTCACGGCGAGCTTGTATGCGTGCTCGCCGAAAGTCTTCTTAACGGCGAGCGTCTCAAACTTGTCGTTGTACGGCGTCGAAGTGCCGTGCGCGTTGATGTAGCCGACCTCTTCGGGCTGAACGGCGGCGTCCTTCAGAGCCTGCGTCATCGCGCGGACAGCGCCCGAAGCAGTCTCGTCGGGCATCGTTATGTGGAAGGCGTCGCCCGTCATCCCGTAGCCGACGACCTCGGCGTAAATCTTCGCGCCGCGAGCCTTTGCGAACTCAAGTTCTTCAAGAATCATCATCCCCGCGCCCTCGCCGATGATGAATCCGTCGCGGTCGCGCTCGAAGGGACGCGAGGCTCGCGCGGGATCGTCGTTGCGCGTCGAGAGAGCGCGCATCGAGGCGAAGCCCGCGACGGCCATAGGCGTTATCGCGCTCTCCGCGCCGCCGCAAATCATAATGTCGGCGTAGCCGTGTTGTATCAGGCGGAAGCTATCGCCGATTGCATGCGCGCCCGCGCTGCAAGCGGTCGCGGTCGCGGAGTTCGGCCCCTTCGCGCCGAAGCGTATTGAGACTTGGCCCGCGGCGAGGTTGACGATGGCCGAAGGGATGAAGAAGGGCGACACGCGATGCGGGCCTTCGTCGAGGAGCTTCGAGTGCTCACGCTCGATTGCCCAGAAGTCGCCGATGCCGCTGCTGATGTAAGTCCCCGTCCGCTCGGTCACATCTTCGCCGAACCTGTCGCCGAGTTGTTGTCCGCGCTCGACGAGTTGGCTGTCGAAGACGGCTTCATCGGAGGCGGCGATTGCGAAGTGGATGAACGCGCCCATCTTGCGCGCTTCCTTCTTCTCGATGTATTTGAGCGGGTCGAAGACTTTAACTTCAGCGCCGATCTTCACGGAGAATTTCGTCGTGTCGAACTTCTCTATGAAACTCACGCCGCTGCGGCCCGCCATCAGCGCGGCCCAAGTGTCCGCGACCGTATTTCCGCACGGCGTGACGAGGCCGAGACCCGTTATCACAACGCGACGTTTCAAAGCTGCTGCTCCTTGCCGGGAGAGAATCCGAACGGGCGACGGCGCTTCCGACGCCCGCCACGACCGCGCCGTCCTTCAAATAGACTCGCGGCGTGGAAGCCTTGGCCGCGCTCGACTGAAATTTCCGTTAATGAAACTTCAACCGACGCGGCGCGAATTCTGCCCCGGCTGTTACTTGCCCTTCGCCTGATGCTGGTCAATGTATGTGTATGCGTCGCGGACGCTCTGAATCTTCTCGGCGTCCTCGTCGGGGATTTCGATGCCAAACTCCTCCTCGAAGCGCATCACAAGCTCGACGGTGTCCAGAGAGTCAGCGCCGAGGTCGTCAATGAAGCGCGCGTTCGGCGTCACCTCGTTTTCGTCAACGCCAAGCTCGTCAATGATGATCTGCTTCACGCGATTCTCGATCTCTTGATCGGCCATTATTCCTGCTCCTCTTCTCGAAAGTTGGAAAACTCTGAAAACTTTTTACCGCGAACACGACGACGCGCGCTTGTCCATTACTTCTAACGCGACGACGCGCGTCAACTTCAGTCGGCGCTCGCGGCCTGCTCGCTCGACTGTGAACCGGCGTCGAGCGCGGCGCGCGTCGCTTCGAGGCTCGCTGCGTCTTCGACGTTCAAGGCGCGCGACTGCGGCACGGTCTGGCGCACAAGCCCGCTCAAAACTTTCCCCGGCCCCGTTTCGACAAACGTCTCCGCGCCCTCACGCGCGAGAAGTTCCAAGGTCTCGCGCCAGCGCACCGTCGAAGAGACCTGTCTGACTAATGCGTCGCGCGCCTCCGCGCCTTTATTGATAACGCGCGCGTCAACGTTGGTCACGAGCGGCACTTGTAAGTCTCTAAACTCGATTTCGTCCAAGTCTGCCGCGAGACGCTTTTGCGCCGGAAGCATCAACGCGCAGTGGAAAGGCGCGCTCACCTTGAGAGGCACGGCGCGCTTCGCGCCCTTCGCCTTCAAGATTGGAATCGCGCGCTCGACAGCAGCCGCGCTCCCGGCAATCACAATCTGCCCCGGCGAGTTTATGTTCGCCGGACTGCAAACCTCTTCGCCCTCGCGCGCTTCGGCGCACGCCGCCTCGACCGTCTCGATACTAGCGCCGAGTATCGCGGCCATCGCGCCCGCGCCGACGGGCACGGCCTCTTGCATGTAGCGCCCGCGCTTGCGAACAGTCCGCACGGCGTCGCTCAACTTGAGCGCACCCGCCGCGACGAGCGCAGAGTATTCGCCGAGACTGTGGCCCGCGACAAAACTCGGACGCGGAAGTCCCACGGATTCCGCCGCGCGCAAAGCCGCGACCGAGACGGCGAGAATCGCCGGCTGCGTGTTCTCGGTCAACTGCAACTCTTCCGCAGGCCCTTTGAAACATAACTCCGACAGCGCGAAGCCCAACGCGTCGTCGGCCTCCTCAAACACTTCGCGCGCCGCCGGAAACTTCTCCGCCAACTCGCGCCCCATGCCCGCCGATTGCGAACCCTGACCGGGAAAGACGAATGCAATCATAAAGAAGTAGACAGTAGTCAGTAGTCAGTAGCCAGTAGAAAAACCTTTCTCATTCGAGACGAAAGTGGAAATTCGTCAGCGCGGTCAGCGCGAAGCCTACTGGCTACTGACTACTGTCTACTGTCTACTCAAAGTTACCACTTCAAAAGCACGCCGCCCCAAGTGACGCCGCCGCCGAACGACGCCAGCAACACCAAGTCGCCCTCGCTGACCTTGCCCTTCTCGATGCACTCGTCGAGCGCGATGGGTATAGAGGCCGACGAGGTGTTGCCGTGATAAGCGATGTTTGAATAGACGATTGAAGGGTCAACCTTCAGGTTGTTAGCGACGGCGTCCGTGATGCGCTGGTTGGCCTGATGCGGTATGAACAACTTCACGTCGTCGCCCTTGTAGCCAGCCTCCTCCAAAACCTCGCGCGAAACGTCGGCCATCGAGCGGACGGCTATCTTGAAAAGCTCGTTGCCCTTCATCTTGAAGTAGTGAAGGCCGCTTTCGAGCGTCTCCGCCGTGGGCGGGATGCGCGTGCCGCCGCCGGGCGAGTAGAGTTGTTCGGCGTAGCGTCCGTCGGAGTAGATTCGCGTGGCGAGTATGCCTCGGTCGTCTTCGGTCGGGCCGAGAACGGCTGCGCCCGCGCCGTCGCCGAAGAGGACGCAAGTCGCGCGGTCTGTGAAGTCAACGTAGCGCGAGAGAATTTCCGCGCCGATGACGAGCGCGTAGCGCGTCAGGCCGGAACGTATCATCTGGTTCGCCATCGTGAGGCCGTAGAGGAAGCCGGAGCATGCGGCGACTAGGTCGAAGGCCGCGGCCTTGTTGCAGCCGAGTTCGGCCTGTATGAGACAGCCCGTCGAGGGAAGAATCTGGTCGGGCGTGACGGTGGCGCAGATGACAAGGCCGATGTCAATCGGGTCAATGCGCGCGCGCTCAATCGCCTGACGCGCTGCCGCGACGGCGAACATCGAAGTATATTCGCCTTCGGCTGCGCGGTGTCGCTCCTTGATTCCGGTGCGCGACGTAATCCACTCGTCCGAAGTCTCGACCATGCGGGCGAGGTCGTCGTTCGTCAGAATGCCCGCGGGGTACGCGCGGCCCGTGCCGAGGATCGCTGCTTTGACATCTCCCATCTGTTTGGCCTTCTTTCTCTCGCGTTAACGCGACGCACATGCCGTACGCTTACCGAAACTCACTCGCCCACGGCGGCGCGTGCCGCTTCCAACTCGCGCGCGTTCGTCTCTGCGATTCCGCGCTCGATGCGCTCAAGCGCGCCGTGCTCGGAAAACTCTTTGACGTTGCGTATAGCGTTTCTTATCGCGCGCGCGTTTGAACTCCCGTGCCCGACGACGACTATTTTACGAACGCCGAGCAGAGGCGCGCCGCCATATTCCGCGTAGTCGAGACGTTTCTTCAAGTTCTGGAAGGCCGGACGCGCGAGCACAGCGCCCGTCTTCGTTATGACCGATGCCGAAAGCTCGCGCTTAATCATTGAGACTACCGCGCCCTGCAACCCTTCGGCGAGTTTCAGGATGACGTTGCCCGTAAATCCGTCGGTCACGATAACGTCAACCTCGCCCGTGAACACGTCGCGCCCCTCGACGTTGCCGACGAAGTTCAAACTCTGTAGCTCGCGCAGCAAGGGGAAGGCTTCCTTCGTCAAATCGTTGCCCTTCGCCTCCTCCTCGCCGATGCTCATCAGCCCGACCGACGGGCGATGAGTGCCGAGAACCGAGCGCGAGTATGCGTCGCCCATGATAGCAAACTGCGCGATGTGGAGCGGCTTGCAGTCGCTGTTCGCGCCAACGTCCAAGAGCATCGTCGGGCGGCCCGACTTCGTCGGCATCATCGCGGCGAGCGCGGGACGGTCAACGCCTTCGAGCATCCCTATGACCATCTTCGCCGTCGCCATCGCCGCGCCCGTGTTTCCGGCGGAGACGAAACCGTCGGCCTGCCCGTCGGCCACGAGCCGCGCGCCGACGCGCATCGAGCTTCGACGCTTGCGGCGGACTGCCGTGGCGACCGCCTCGTCCATCCCGATGACTTCCGCCGCCTCCACGAACTCGACGCCCTTGTCGCCGTCCTTACGCCAGCCGCAGCGACGCAGTTCAGGCACGACCGCCTCGGGCTGCCCGACGAGTATGACGCCAAGCGAGAAATCGCGCGCCGCCGCAAGCGCGCCGTCAATCTCAGGGTGCGGCGCGCGGTCGCTGCCCATCGCGTCAACCACGACTTTGCCGGTCAGCTTCGTGTGTCTCATCAAAGACTCGCGGCGACGCCCTTCAACAACGATTTTGACGGCGTAACGACTTCGAGACTTCTTTTCAAACACGCGCGCTCTCAAAACTGCGCGCCGTAAGTTCGCCTCAAAGATTAAGACTCCTGCTCGACTTTGACGACCTCACGCCCCTTGTAGTGCCCGCACTTCGGGCAGACGCGGTGCGGCATACGCGGCTCTTGGCAGTTCGGACAGAGCGACGTTTGCGGCGCGCGCAAAGCATCGTGAGCGCGGCGCATACGCGTGCGCGACTTCGAGTGGCGACGTTTCGGATTTGGCATTTTATAACTCCTTCGTAAATGGTAAATGGTAAATGGCGAATGGCGATTCGATGTTATTCAACTTGAATGGAAACCGTCAGCCGCATTAGAGGCAAAACCATTTACCATTAACTATTCACCATTTACTCCTTCTTGTCTTTCCAGCCCGCGAGGGCCGACCAACGCGGGTCAACCTCTCGTTGCTCGCAAGAGCATTGGGCGACGTTTAAGTTCGCGCCGCACGCCGGGCACAGGCCCTTGCAATCCTCTCCGCACAGGCGTCGCGTCGGGAGCGCGAGAAGGATTTGCTCGCGCACGAGTTCGTCAACGTCAACCGCCCCGTCCTCGTAGGCGGCGAGCGTCAAATCTTCCGTATGAAGCTCGACGTTCTCGCCCCTCTGTGCCGCCAACTCCCGCGGAATGAAAGACGTATCAAACTCAACGTCGAACGGCAAACGGGTCGCAGCCAGACAACGGTCGCACAAAACTTCGGCCTCGCCCCTTACCTTCCCGCCGATGCGAACCTCTTCACCCTTCCTGCGCGCGACGCCTTCAACCGCGACTTCCGACGCGAGACGCAACAGTTCGTCGTCGAGCGCGATCTCTTCGGGGCGGTACGTGTGGTCGAAGGGTTTTGCGGCATCCGTCAGATTCTCCACTTCAATCCGCATCGTTTACGCCCCCGGTCGCGCGCGTCGCAGAAATTGCGTTCAGCGCAAAAGTTGCAATTATAACTGCCGAAACGAAAGTGTCAACGCGGCGTGGGCGTTCCCAAGGCGTCGTCCTGCAAAACTGCGGCGAGACGGTCGTCTCCGCCCGTCACGACGCGACGACTCCCGCGCCCCTTCCCCTCGAAAAGAGAGGGCGGCTGCGCGCCCGCGACGCGCGCCGGATTCTTTCGCGCCGCAGCGTAACGCGGCTCGTCCGCGTCCGAAGCGCGAGCCGCGTCGAAAGCCTCCGCCGCGCGGCGTCGCTCGCCGAGTCGCAACTGTACGAGTCCGAGAAGATAAAGGGCCGCGCCGTAAGTCGCGTCCAACTCGACCGCCTTCATCAAATGCCGGAGCGCGGAGCGGTCGCGCGCGAGTTGATAATAGACGAGTCCGACGAGGTAATGAGCTTCGGGACACGGGCGCGCGGCGAGAGCGCGTTTGAACTCCGCGAGCGCGGTCTTCCAATCGTCTTCGGCGGCGGCGAGACGACCGAGCGCGCAATGCGCGGCGAACGACGGGCCGCCGCGCTTGACGGCCTCGCCGAGAAGCTTGCGCGCGCGCTCAGGCTCGCCCTCGTCGCCGCAGACGAGGCCGAGCAGAAGACGTACGCGCCAGTTGTCGGGGTCTGCGTCGAAGGCGCGCGTGAGGTAGTCGCGCGCGAGCGCGGTTCGGCCCTTTCGGAAGAAGTGTGCGCCGAGGAATGCGTTGAGAGGCGCGTTGTCGGAGGCGAGTGCGGCTGCGCGTTCGAGCACGCGCATCCCGCCCGCGAGTTTGCCGCTCTCTATCAAGTCGAAACCCTTGCGGACGAGAGGCGCGAAGGTCTCGCGTTGAGTGCCCGTGTAGTGCGCGAGCATCTTTTCGCAGAGCTTGCCGGTTCGCGTGCCGGCTTCCGCGCCGCTCTCCTTGAGGTAGCGTTCGTGCCAAGCGTTCTCAACCTTCTGGCGCGGGATGACGCCCGCGTCGTTCAGAACGTCAACGAGCGTGTCGAGAAGCGCGCTGTCGAGTTGCGCCGAACGACTCTGGCGAAGGAAGAGGTCGGCCAACTGCTCAATCTTTTCGAGGAAGCGCGTCAGCATGTTCTCAATCGCCGTGACGCGTTCGAGCAGGTGCTCCTCCATCCCGCCCGCGACGCCTCCCTCCTCGAAGCGCGAACCCGAAGGCTCTACGATGAGCATCAGACGCGTGCCGCAACGCAAGCAAAGCTCCTCGCCGAGTTCGTTGGCGGTCATGCAGCGCTGGCAGTAGATTTTCGAGCGTCCCCTTGCCATAAGAGTCAATTTTAGAACTAGACACAGAGACACAGAGACGCGGAGATGACCATAACGATGTTTAGTGATTCCTTCATCCCTGTCAGCCGCGTCTCTGTGCTTCTGTGTCTTCGTGTCGAATTCTCGTCAGTATTCATAAAAGCCGCGCCCGCTCTTGCGACCGAGCCAGCCCGCGTCAACATACTTTTTTAGAAGAGGGCACGCGCGATACTTCGGGTCGCCCAACTCCGCGTGCAAGACGTTCATTATCGCTAGACAAACGTCGAGGCCGATGAAATCGGCGAGCGTGAGCGGCCCCATCGGATGGTTCATGCCGAGCTTCATGATGCCGTCAATTGACTCGCGCGTGGCGACTCCCTCGTGGAGCGCGAAGACGGCCTCGTTAATCATCGGCATCAGCACGCGGTTGGAGACGAAGCCCGGCGAGTCGTTACATTCGAGCGCGGTCTTGCCCATGCGCTCGGTAAGCTCGCGCGTCCGCGCCCAAGTCTCGTTGGAAGTGGCGATGCCGCGTATGACTTCTACGAGTTTCATCACGGGCACGGGGTTCATAAAGTGCATCCCGATGACCTTTTCGGGCCGGCGCGTGGCCGCGCCGAGTTTCGTTATCGAGATTGAAGATGTGTTCGACGCGAGTATCGCGTCGGGCTGAACAGCGGCGTCGAGCGCGCGGAAGACTTCCTGTTTGACTTCGAGACTCTCCGTGACCGCCTCGACGACGAAACTCGCTTCCGCCAACTCTTCGAGCGCGGTCGTCGTCTTTATTCGTCCGACGATTTCACGCTTCTCCTCATCCTTCAAACGCTCCTTGTCAACGTCGCGCTGTAGGCTTCTATCAATCGCCTGCATCCCACGCGCGAGGAATTCGTCGCTCACGTCGCGCATGACAACGCCGAAGCCCGCGCGCGCCGCGACTTGCGCGATGCCGTTCCCCATCGTCCCCGCGCCGACCACTCCGATGATTTCCTTCACGAAAAAAGTCTCCGTCTGAAATTTCAACCGCGCCAGTCGGGCGGCTGCGTCGGCGGCACGTAGTCTCTCGGCTGTTCGCGCCGCACTTCATTCGCGCGCCGCGCGTTCCATTCGTAGCTGCTCGCGTCCCTCAAATAGTCCGGCGCCGGCGCGGGCGGCGCGTCGTATCCACGGTAAAACTTCTCGCCTTCACCGAAGAGAAACCACATCGAATAGACGCACAGCGCCGTACCCAAAGGGAAACTCAGCGCCGTCAGGCACGCCGAGATGATACCCATCACGCGCGCCCAACTCTTGCGCTTCAGCATCCCGTAGCCCGCGACGACAGGCGGGACGCCGAACAGCAACGCGAGCAGGAAGAAGAAGACGCCGAACGCGCCCAGTATCGCCGTCAACTCCGGCGGCGCGCTTGGGTCGCTGCCGATTGCGCCGATGGCGATGAGGAAGAAGGGGACGAGTATGAGCATCGTCAATGCGTTCATGCCGCCCCAGATGAGGAGCATGATGCCTATGACTTTGTTGTGGTCTTGCGGGGTCATTCGGGTTTTAACTCTGAACGCTTCTCTTTCTAACCTAGCGCGTCTCTTTCTCACTTCGCGCGCTTGCTTCTCCTAAACTCGCTCGACGCGACCTAGCGTTCGACCGCCAACGCGACTGCGTTACCGCCGCCGAGGCACAGAGCGGCGAGTCCGCGTCGCGCGTTGCGACGCTTCAACTCGTAGAGCAACGTCGTCAACAGACGCGAGCCTGACTGTCCGATTGCGTGTCCGAGCGCGACCGCGCCGCCGTTCACGTTCACCCGCGCCGGGTCGAGTCCGAGTTCGCGCGTGATTGCGACGGCCTGAACCGAAAAGGCTTCGTTCAACTCGATCAAGTCAACCTCGTTCAGCGACCAACCGGCCTTTCGCAAGACCTTCCTGATTGCCTCCACGGGGGCCATCATCACCAACTCCGGCTGTATCCCCGACGTTGCCTGCGCCGCGATGCGCGCCAGAGGCTCTACGCCCAACTCGCGCGCGCGTTCTTCCGATGTGACGACAACCGCCGACGCGCCATCGTTCACGCCCGGCGCGTTGCCTGCCGTGACAGTCCCGCCCTCTTTGAACGCGGGCTTCAATTTCGCAAGCGCTTCGAGCGTCGAATCTTCGCGCACGGTCTCGTCCGTGTCGAAAACAATGGCCGCGCCCTTCTTCTGCGGAATCTCAACCGCCAGAATCTCGTCCTTAAACTTCCCGGCCTTAATCGCCGCCGCAGCCTTTCGATGCGAGTTCAAAGCATACTCGTCCTGCTCCTCGCGCGTGACGCCGTAGCGTTCGGCGACGACCTCGCCCGTGTGTCCCATGTGATAATTCTCGAACGCGCACCACAGCCCGTCGTGAATCATCGTGTCAACAAGCGCGCCGTTTCCCATTCGATAACCTTCGCGCGCCTTCGTCAGAAGGTAAGGCGTGTTCGACATTGACTCCATGCCGCCCGCGACGACGATTTCCGAGTCGCCGAGTTGGACGCCCTGCGCGGCCATCATCACCGATTTCAGGCCCGACCCGCACACCTTGTTCACCGTCACCGCCGAGACGCCGAACGGGATGCCGCCGTTCAAAGCCGCCTGCCGCGCGGGATTCTGTCCGAGTCCGGCTTGCACGACGCACCCCATGATCACTTCGTCAACATCTTCCGGCTTCACGCCCGCGCGCCTCACCGACTCGCGCACGACCAACGCGCCCAACTGCGTCGCCGTGAAACCCTTCAACGCGCCGAGAAACTTCCCCGTCGGCGTCCGCACCGCGCTGATGATGACGGCTTCTCTTCTCTCAGCCATGATTGCTCCTTCGTGAATAGTGAATGGTAAATGGCGAATGGAAAGACCGGCGCTACGAATAAAAACGAACGCAGCGTAGTGCACAACTATTCACTATTCACTATTTACCATTTACCAACCGATTATACGTTGACGCAAGGGGGTGTCAAGCAAGGGATTCCGGCTGGCTGTGTGGTCAAATCATTCTTAAGTTTATTGTAAAAGGTATGAACCACAGAGGCACAGAGAACACGGAGACTGCACAGAGACATTAAACTTCTCTGTGCAACCTCAGTGCCCTCTGTGTCTGCGGTGGTTAATGCCTCTCTTCTCATCTTCAAGACTACTTGAAGTCACACTTTCACGCCGTTGAAATGCGCCGCGCCGCGGTGTTAGACTCGTCTCAGCATTAGATTTCGTCGCACGGAGAACGCTTCAAACCAAGCTCAGTATTCCCTTCTAAAACTTATGCAAGCACTCATTCTCGCAGGCGGCAAGGGTACGCGACTACGCCCGCTCACCGTCTATACGCCCAAGCCCATCGTCCCTATTTGCAACCGCCCGTTCCTTCTCTATCAAATTGACACGCTCCGCCGCGCCGGCATCACAGACATCACGCTCTCGCTCTCCTACCAGCCCTTCAAGATTGAGCAGCAACTCGGCGACGGGTCGGATTTCGGCGTCAAGATTAGCTACACGGTCGAGCCGCAGCCGATGGGAACGGCTGGCGCTTACAAGTTTGCCGAAGACCTGATACGCGAACCCACGGTCGTCTTCAACGGCGACATCGTTACAGACCTCGACCTCAAGGCCGTCATACGCGAGCACAACGAACGCAAGGCGGCGGCGACAATCGTCCTCGCCCCCGTCGAGAATCCTAGTTCCTACGGCGTCGTCGAAACCGAAACGGACGGTCGCGTCCGACGCTTCCTCGAAAAGCCCAAACCCGAAGAGACTAGCTGCTGCAACATCAACGCCGGAACTTACGTCCTCGACCCCTTGGCTCTCGACTTCATCCCCGCGGGAGAGAACTACTCCTTCGAGTACGGTCTCTTCCCAGACCTTCTCAACCGCGGCGAAAAGTTCTACGCGCACGTTCCAAAGGAGGCTTACTGGATTGACATCGGCACGCCCGCGCGCTACCTCCAAGTACATCAAGACATACTCGCCGGACGCGTCCGTGGTATCAGTCTTAAAGACCGTCGCGGCTCTTTCGACGCCGCCACGCACGCCGAGATTGACGCGCTCTCAATCATCGCCGACGACTGCACGATCAAACCCGGCGCGCAAATCATCAACTCCGTTTTAGGCGAGGGCGTACACGTCGAAGAGAAGGCGCGAATCGAGAACTCCGTCGTCTGGGCGCACACGCGCGTCGGAGCGGGCGCGCAAGTCGCCGGTGCGGTCGTCGGTCGCGGCTGTCACATCGGACGCTCAGCCGCGGTCGGCGCGGGCGCGGTGCTCGGCGACAAGACGAACCTCACCGACTACACGCAGACCGGAGGCGCGCTGTGACCGAAAGGCGCAAGCCCCCGACACCCATACGCTTCGGCACGGACGGCTGGCGCGCCATCATCGCCGACGAATTCAACTTCGAGAACGTCGAGCGCGTCGCGCAAGCCCTCGCCGACTTCACCAAGCAACAACAGACCCAAACCGACGACAAGTTGCGCGCACGCGCGCGCTCTAATGAAGAGACGCGCCCACATTCGGATGCGGAGAGACGCGCGCGCACGCACTTCGTCGTCGGCTACGACCGGCGCTTCCTCTCCGAGCAGTTCGCCGAGCGCGCGTCCGAGGTCTTGGCGGGAAACGATTTCGATGTTTCCTTGTTCGACACAGACGTTCCGACGCCGCTCGTCTCTTGGGCCGTGCGAGAGCGCAAGGCGGCGGGCGGAGTGGTCATAACGGCGTCGCATAATCCGCCAGCTTTCAACGGCTTCAAGATAAAAGCGCCGTGGGGCGGGAGCGCGACCGCCGAGACAACGGTCGGCGTCGAATCGCTCGTTGACGCCAGCGCCCCGCGGCGCGCGTCGCTCAACTCGAACTCGCGCGCCGGACTTGAGGCGCAAGTTGCAAGCTACCGCGAACAGGTTGCGTCTTACGTTGACCTCAAACGCATACGCGCGCGGCGCGCGCACGTCGTCGCCGACCCGATGCACGGGACGGGCGCGCGTTGGGTCGAGAGTTTTTTAAAAGGCGGCAAGCTCACAGCCGAGACGATTCGCGCCGAACGCGACACGCTCTTCGGCGGCGTCGCGCCCGAACCGATTGACCGCAACCTCGCGCCTCTAAAAACGCGCGTCGTCCAAGCGCGCGCGCTCGTCGGACTCGCAACCGACGGCGACGCAGACCGCGTCGGCGCGGTCAACGAACTCGGCGAGACGATGACGATGCACGAAGTCGTCCCCGTCGTCCTGCTTCATCTTGCGCGCAAAAGAAATTTGACGGGCGGAGTCGTCAGAACTTTCTCGCAGTCAGTCCTCTTAAGACGCATCGCCGCCGCGCACAACCTTCCGCTCTACGAGACGCCCATCGGCTTCAAGTACGTCGCAGACCTAATGCTGCGCAAGGACATACTCATCGGCGCGGAGGAGTCGGGCGGAATAGGCGTGCGCGGACACCTGCCCGAACGCGACGGAATACTCAACTCGCTTCTCTTCCTCGAAGCCGTAATCGCTTCCGGTAAGACGCCGACCGAACTCGTCGGCGCGATGCACCGCGAGTTCGGCGAGTTCTACTACGGGCGGCGCGACCTGCACACAGAAGTCGCGCGCGGCCTCGCGCTCGTCGAATCGCTGGCGACGAAACCGCCGCCGGCGATTAACGGCGACAAAGTCGTCTCCGTTGAGACGCTCGACGGCACGAAGCTCGTCTTCGCCGACGAGTCTTGGCTACTCTTCCGGCAATCGGGCACGGAGCCAGTGCTTCGCGTCTATTCGGAGGCGACCTCGGTCGCCAAGATGAACGCGCTGCTCGAAGAGGGCAGCCGCCTCGCGCAAGAAAGCAAATGATGAGTGCGGAATGATGAATGATGAATGAAAGACAGCGCCCTTCTCATCATTCATCACTCCGCATTCCGCATTCATCATTTCTTCGCCATGCCTGAGCTTCCCGAAGTAGAACTTGTCGCGCGCGCGCTCGACAGACACTTGCGCGGGCAGCGCGTCGTCTCCGCGAAACTGCTGCGCGCCGGACTCGCGCCTGAGACGACGCCGCGCGAGTTTGCACGCGAGCTTCGAGGTGCGCGTGTCGAAGAGGTCGGGCGGCGCGGCAAGTTCATAGTCTTCAGGTTCGACGGCGGGCGAGTTCTCCTCACGCACCTTCGCATGACCGGGCGATTCGTGTTCACGGGCGCGCGCGTGCCCTTGCCGAAGCACACGCACGCGCTCTTCCGCCTCGAAACGGGGCGGCGACTCGCCTTCACAGACCAGCGCCACTTCGGCTTGATGAAACTCGCGCGCGCCGAAGGGCTTGAGCGCGTCGAAGAGTTGCGACGCCTCGCGCCCGAACCCTTCTCCGGCGACTTCACGCCCGAATACCTCGCGCGCGTGCTCGCGCGCACGCGTCGAACCTTGAAGGCCGTCCTTCTCGACCAGACGCGCGTGAACGGACTTGGCAACATCTACGCCGTCGAGGCCCTTTTTCTCGCGCGAATCAATCCGCTCACGGTAGCCGCCAAACTCTCACCTCGCCGGGTCGCGCGTCTCCACGAAGCAATCGTCCGAACGCTCGGCGAGGCAATCGCGCACGGCGCGGCGTCGGAGGTTGACCCCGAAGATATTGACGGAAGCTACTTCGGCGGAGGCGACGGCGGGCGTTGGCGCGTCTATGAACGCGAGGGCGAGCCGTGCGTCAACTGCAATGCGAGCGTCCGTCGCGTCGCGCACGCCGGACGCTCGACATACTTCTGCCCGCGCTGCCAGAGACTTTAGCCGCGTCAACCTTAATCTCAGACTCATTTCAATTTTGAAGCGGGAGGACTGTGAAGTTGTCCCAACGATTCGCCAGCGCGAGGCCGCGTGCGTTGTTGTAAAGCCCCGCGCCGGTGGCGTTTATGTGTACGCTGCTCGTCGTGGAGAAGACGGGCGTCGCGTCGGCGAAGATTTGTATGCGACCGTCTGCGCCGGTTTGAACGCGGAGGGTTATCCAAGGCGTCTCCGGCTTGTCGGGCATCGCAATTCCGGTTGCCAAATCCGTGCGGACGCCGTCCGAGTAGAAGCCGACGGTGAGCGTCTTCGCGTCCGTCCGGTTGATGCCTTCGGTGGTGTATGCGAAGAAGTAGTTCGCGGCGTCGGCGACGCGGAAACTGACGCCCGTGTTCTGGCCCGTGCCGAACGGCCTCGGTCGTCGCTCGGCGCGAACTTCAACATCGGTCGCGCCAGTTTCGACCCAAGCGACGGCGGTCGTGTTGGCGAGAACGACCGCGCGCCCGTTGAGAATTCCGAACGGCTGCGGTGCGTTTTGCGCAACGTTCGACGCCCAAGCGCGCGCGCCGAGCGAGCCGCCTTCGGTCGAGCCGAGGCCGCCTTTGCCGCCGAGTATGTAGGTCGAGTTGAGTCTTGAGAACGAGTCGAAGACGAGCGCGGTGGTGGGGACGGCGGCTGGCGGAGGCGTGGGCGCGCGTGTGCCGCCGGGGTTGTCGGGCTTGGAGAAGTCGGGCGCTGTCGAGTCAACGACGAACTCAGGGACGGGACATCCGTCGCACGCCAGAAGATAACTGTTGAGCGTGCCGCGACGTATGCCCCGGTGCGGCGCGTCTTTGTAACCGTGCGAGAGGTCTGAGAGCGGGTCGCCGGGGCGGAAGGAGTAGGTTAGGAATTCCGAGTCGTTACTGAAAATCGTCTGCGGTGTGAAGGCCGCGTAAGGGAGAAGCTTATCAGTGCCGTCGCCCTCGCGCGGGTTCACGTTTTCGTGTCCGCTTATCTGCGCGATGCGACCGCTGAAGTTGTTGTGGTCGGAGCCGCCGACGAGGAGATGGCCCGCGCCGTTGATTGACAGTCCAGAAGTTCTCTGCCCGTTAAACTTGTTCCTCCCGACGGGCACGCCGTCGAAATACGTTATGAGATACTCGCCGTCCCAGCCCACGGCGTAATGCCCCCACTCGCCTACTTGCGGGCCTTCGTCGCTTGCGAAGGAGACGACATGGCCGTCCCAAGTGTTGCCGCTCAGTTGGTAGTGGTTAGGCTCGCTCTGGTCGAGGAAGCCGAAGCCGAAGAGTATTGCGTGCGCGCCGCCGTAGCCATCTGAAATCATGTAGCCGCCACTCGTGTTGGCGGCGGGCATCGCCCAACACTCCCAGAAGAAGTGGCTTAAGGGTTTGGCCTCCTCCCAGAAGACGCCGTAGTCAATCGTCATCGGCGTGCCGTCGAACTGGAGGACGCGCGAAGGGCTGAAGGTCGTGTTCAGTGTCGCTTTGAAGTCGTCGGCGCGCGCCGACTTCGAGACGTGGAGGACGCGGGCTGGCGGGTCGAACGTGCGAAAGCCCTGTTCGCGCGCGGGCGTGAAAGTGTAGTCGCCGTAGAAATTGACGACCATCGTGTAGCTTCCGTCGGCGCGCGTGTTGGCCGAAGCGGTCTGCTGGCCCGTGGCGGCGACGACGTTGATTCCGAACACTCCCTTGCCGCTCGCGTCCACGACGCGCCCGCTTAATGTGAACTGAGGCGTCGCGTGGAGGCTCGTGTCGAAATCGCCGGAGAGGTTGTCAATCTTAAATACCGGCGTGTCGAAGACGTAGTCCGGGTTGGCGACGTTTACCGTGTAGGACTTGCCCGCGAGCATCGCGTTGAAGCGGAAAGCCCCGTTGCCGTCCGTCGTCGTCTTCAAATCTAGCGCGGGAATCTCAACTTTGACGCCCGCGACGAAGCCCGCGTAGTCGAAGACGCGTCCGGCGATTGCGTACCTTCGACGCGTCGAATGTATGTCGAGCGTCAAGTCGTCAGAGAGTTGTTCAATCTCTTGCGGGGCGAAGGTCTCAAACTGTTCGTTCGCGGGTTTGACTTTGTAGTTCATCCCGGCGGGTACGCCTCGGAAGGAAAACTTCCCATCGTCGCCAGTCATCGCGCTGACGGGCGCGAAGCCTTCGACGCCTTCGAGTGTGACGCCATAATTTTGAAGCGCGACGCCCTGCTCGTCGTGAATCTGCCCGGAGACGGTGCGCTTTTGGCGAACGGCGTTGAAGTCTGCGTCGGAAGGATTTTCGTCGAGCGCGACGAATTGGCGCGCGGGCGGATCGAAGTCGAAGAACCGGGGCGGCTGCGGCGTGATTGTGTAGTCGCTCAAAGGCGCGGCGATGAACGAGTAAGAGCCGTCGGGCGCGGTCGTGAGCGTCTGAACTTGCGCGCCCGTGACGAGGATTTTGACGCCGCTCAAAGCTTCGCCTTCGCGCACGACGCGACCGCCGATGAGACGCGGCGGGGTCGGGCGCGCGCCCGCGTCGTCCGGCGGGCCGCCGCCCTCGTGACCGACGCCGACGCGCACGCGGTTGCTCGCCGTGCCGCGATAAGAGATGGAGACGAGAACGTCGCCCACGTCCGCAAGCTCGTCGGAGAGCCGCAACACGACCATCTTCATCCACACGAAGCCGGGCACGGGCGCGACCGCTTCGACCTTAAGGACGTAGAGCCTTCCCGTCGCGTCAACTGCTTCCGCCGTCACAGCCGAGAGGTCTTCGTTCGGCTGAAGCGAGAGGTTCATGGCGAAGATCGCGATTCGCGTGCGCGCGTCCACGTTCCAAGGGATGATTGAGTCGGGCGGGAAGGGCGCGGGCGCGCGCGTCACTGAGTCGAAAGCGATTGCGCGCGTCGTCGTCTCTTCGCTTAAGAGGACGGGGCGCGGCGTCGGCGTCTGCGCGCGTGTTGATTGAAAGCAGAGGAGCGCGAGCAGCAGTGGAAGCGCCAGACGACGAATCCGAAGGCGCGACGCGTGAAGCTCGAAGCTTAGACGCATTGTTGGGCGCTCTTTTCTCTTGGCAGAGAATTTAAGGCGTTGAACTCGACGCGCGTCCTTGCGGGCGAACAGACGCGCTCGCTTGGGGCATAAACGTTGCCGGGACGCGGAAGTATATGAACGCGCGGAATTGTTGACAAGAGTTTTTTCGACGCGGCGCGTCTTGCGTCGTGCGAAACGTCAACGTGAATCCTCCGCCCTTTACTTAGAGCCTGTTTGAAAACACTTGCGCTCGCGCAGACTGTAGGGGCAGGGCTTGTCCCTGCCCGTGATTCATCTACTCAGCTATCTGCTTCAGCACGCGAACGGGCCGCGGACAAGCCCTGCCCCTACAGTTTTCAAACAGAGCGGGCAGGGACAAGCCCTGCCCCTACAGTTTTCAAACAGGCCTCGCGCCGCGCGCGCTTGACACGCGCGCCCCGCGAGGCGTATAAGCCGTTTCGAGGAAAAACGTGGTGAGTTAAGGCGACTTGCGGCCACGTAAAATAAACAGCTAAACAGCTCGGCGCTTCTCAGGCGTCGCAAACTTCGGCCTTCTGAAGTCCCGCGTTGTTTGGCGCGGGATATTTTTTTGAAGCTGTTAGCTTTTAGCTTTTAGCTCTTAGCTAAAACAAAGAAACTGATTGTATGAAATCAACAGCTAACAGCCAACAGCCAACAGCCAACAGCTACCAATGAACGATTTCAGACAACTACTTGAGAGCGAACACATCACCGTCTTCGACGGCGCGATGGGGACGATGCTTTACGCGAAGGGCGTCTATATCAACCGCTCTTACGACGAGTTGAACTTGACGAACGCAGACCTCGTGCGCGCAGTCCACGAAGAATACGTGCGCGCGGGCGCGGAAGTCATCGAGACGAACACGTTCACGGCCACCGCGCACAAGCTTCAGCAGTACGGTTTGGAAGGTCGCCTGCGCGACATCAACGTCGCCGCCGCACGCATCGCGCGGGAAGCCGCGGGAGGGAGATGCTACGTGGCAGGCGCGGTCGGGCCGTTGGGTCTTCGCATAGAGCCTTACGGCCCGACCTCCTTCGACGAAGCGAAGGAGATGTTCAAAGAGCAGGCCGCCGCGCTCCTCGAAGGCGGCGTTGACCTCTTCATACTCGAAACCTTCTCCGACATCTCCGAGATACGCGAGGCCATACGCGCCGTGCGCGAACTCTGCGACCTCCCCATAGTCGCGCAGATGACAATCTCTTTGGACGGCAACACGTCGTTCGGCGCGACGCCCGAAGTCTTCACCGCGCGCTTGGACGAGTGGGGCGCTGACGTAATCGGTCTCAACTGCGGCGTCGGCCCGGCAATCGTCCTCGAAGCCGTCGAGAAGATGCACGCCGTAACGAAGCGCAAACTCTCCGCCCAGCCGAACGCCGGTCTGCCGCGCGACGTGCAGGGCCGGCAGTTCTACATGTGTTCGCCCGAATACATGGCGAAGTATGCGAAGCGTCTGATTCAAGCGGGCGTGCGCTTCATCGGCGGCTGCTGCGGGACGACTCCCGCGCACCTCAAGTGCATCTCCGACGCCGTGCGCCCGCTCTCGCCGCGACACACGGGCATCACGGGCAAGCTCGCCGAGGCCGCGCGCGTCGTTGACAACACTCAGCCCGAAGTCGCGGTCGCGCCGCTCGCGGAGCGTTCGCGTTGGGGACGCAAGATTGCGCGCGGCGAGTTTGTAACGACCGTCGAAGTCCTCCCGCCCAAAGGCTGCGAGCCGGCGAAGACGCTCGAAAGCATCAGGCTTTTGAAGGACGCGGGCGTTGACGCCGTAAACATACCCGACGGCCCGCGCGCGCAGACGCGCATGAGCGCGCAGGCGACCGCCGTTCTTGTCGAACAGCAGATAGGACTCGAAACCGTCCTCCACTACACTTGCCGCGACCGAAACCTCCTCGGCATGATGAGCGACCTCCTCGGCGCAGCCGCGCTGGGCTTGAGAAATCTCCTACTCATCACCGGCGACCCGCCGAAGATGGGGCCTTACCCCGACGCCACCGCGGTCTTCGACATTGACTCAATCGGCCTGACCAACATGGTCAACAAACTCAACCACGGCCTCGACCTCGGCAACAACCCGACAGGCTCGCCCACAAGCTTTTGCATCGGCGTCGGCGTCAACCCCGGCGCTCTGAACTTGGACGAGGAGATAAAGCGTTTCGAGTGGAAGGTTGAAGCGGGCGCGGAGTTCGCAATCACGCAGCCCGTCTTCGACGTTGAGCAACTGCGCGACTTCCTGCGCCGCATCGAGCACGTACACATCCCCGTCGTCGCCGGAATCTGGCCGCTCGTCAGTTATAGAAACGCGGAGTTTCTGCACAACGAAGTGCCCGGCGTCCGCGTAACGCCCTCGATAATGGAGCGCATGCGCGCCGCCTCCGAGCGCGGCAAAGAGTTCGGACGCGAAGAGGGCCTGCAAATCGCGCGCGAACTACTCCTCGACGTGCGCGACGCGATTCAAGGCGTCCAAGTCTCCGCCCCCTTCAACAACGTCCGCTACGCCCTCGACGTGTTCGCGGCCCTCCCCGAATTCGCCCCACGTAAAGAATCGGGCGAAACAATCAACGCCGCCGGGGATTGAATTTTAAGGGCGTCAGAACTTGATACAGTAAATCTTGCATTGCATTTCCCCCGCAAATCTGTAGAATGCCGCGCACTTAAACTGTCGCCCAACTCACGGGCGCAGTCTTCTTGACGTGCGCGCGAGTGCGCTGCGTGCGACTTAATCTGCCCAAACCGAGCTTCTTAAACCGCCCCGCCGAAACGCGTCTGGCGTCAGACAAAGGAGTAAAGTCTTGGCCTCACTCGAAAGGCGGGTCATTGTCGCCGTCGTCTTCGCAGCCGTCGCGTGCCTGCTCGCCTCCGACGCGCGCACGCAAGGCGATTCGCTCCGACGCCTCACGACGACGAACGCCGAAGCCTTTAACGTAAACCCAACGCTCAGCGGCGACGCCGCGCGCGTCGTCTTCGAGTCAACGGCAGACCTCGCGCCATCCGGCGCGCCGCGCTCCTTTCATCTAATCTCAGTCAACACGCTCGCGCCCCTCGCCTTCAAAGAGCTTGCCCCCGCGCGCGGCCCCGCGCCCGCGCTCTCGCAAGACGGGACGCGCGCCGCCTTCGCCTCAACGGGCGACCCGCTCGGCCAAAACCGCGACGGCAACTCCGAAATCTTCTACACCGACAGCGCGCGTCTTCTTCAATTAACAAACACCCTCGCCGACGACCCCTCGCAACGCGCCTCTCAAGGCTGCTTCCAACCCTCCATCTCCGGCGACGGGCGTCTCATAGCCTTCGCCTCCAACCGAAACCTCACGGGCGCGAACCCGCGCCAAACCTCCGCCGTCTTCCTCTTCGACACGCAGGCGCAGACCCTCAAGCAGTTTACCGGCGACGGACGAAACTACAGGGACGCCAAAATCAGCGGCGACGGCGCGCGCCTCGCCATCGTCCGCGACGGCGAAACTTCGACGACCGACGGCGCGACTTCGACGGACGACGGCGCAACTTCAAACAGCGACCTTCTCATCATCAACACCGCGACGGGCGCGACCGTCAACGCGGTCAACGGCGTCGAAGCGCTCACGCTCACCTACGGCAGAGCGATAAGCGACGACGGACTGCGCGTCGCATACTCAGCGCGCGCTTCAAACGGCGCGACGCAAGTCTTCCTCCTCGACGGTCGAAACAATTTCGCCGCGCGTCAAATCACACACCTCGGCACGCGCGCCTCCGACGTTCCTTTCAACGCCACAATCAGCGGCGACGGAAACCGCATCGCCTTCGCCACGCGCCGCAGCGTCGTGGGCGGCAACGCAGACGCGAGCGTCGAACTCTACATTTACGACATTCCCTCCAACCGCTTCACCCGCGTCACCGATGCGCCCTCGTCGGCGACAGCCGAGGTCGTCTCCTCGCTCGACGACGCCGGACTCACGGTCGCCTTCAACTTCCCGCGCGCCCTCGTCGAACCGAACGTCTCCGTTGATTTCGCAAACAACTCCGAGATTTTTCTCGCGTCGCTTCCGCCGCGCTCGACCTTCGACACGGGGCTTCAATTCTTCAACGCCGCGCTCCCCTCAAAGCCTCCGCCCGCAAACGCGCTCGCACCCGATTCGCTGGCAATCGTCACGGGTAAAAATCTTTCGCTCTCTTCCGTGGAGGCCGCGCGCCAAGCGGACGGAACGTTTCCGACGCGACTGCGAAACGTCTCCGTCACGGTCGGCGGCGCTTCGGCGCAACTCGCATACGTTTCCCCGGCGCAGATAAATTTCAAACTCCCTTCCGAACTTCCGAACGGCGCGAACGATGTCACAATCCGCAACCACGACGGCTTCGAGTTTCGCGGGACGCTCAACGTCGCGCGCGCCGCGCCCGGCCTCTTCACCACAAACGCGAACGGCACGGGCGAAACCCTCGCGCTCGACGCCTTCACGCTCACGCCCTCGCCCTTCGACGCAACCGACGCGCGCGGCGAGCCGCGTCGCCTTATAATCTTCTGCACGGGGTTGCGCCACGCGTCGAACATTGAAGCGCTCGTCGCGGGTCGCCGCGTGAGAGTCGAAACGGTCATTCCCTCGCCCGACCTCGACGGCCTCGACCAACTCCACGTCGCTTTGCCTTCGAGCTTGAAGGGCGCGGGCGCTGCGACGTTGGTCGTGCGCGCCGACGGCGCGGAGAGCAACAAGACGACTCTGACGATAACGTCGGGCGGCGAGCCGCCGCGTCCCGCCCGAATCGTTCTGTCTCCGCTCGCGGCAACGATTCCGGTCGGCGGCGAGATGCGTTTTCGCGTCAGGGCGTTCGATTCGTTCGACGAAGAGATTGAGAATCCGTCTGTCTCTTTCGCTTCTGACAACGAAGGCGTTGCGAAATTTGTTGATGAAGGAAACGCTGTCGGGCTGTCGCCCGGAGTCGCCGTCATCAAGGCGTCGGTCGGCGCTTTGACGGCAGAGGCGCGTCTCGAAGTAGTCGCGCGCACGCTCGTCATAAACGAAGTTCTCGCAGACCCGCCCGACGGCGCGGCGGGCGACGCGAACCACGACGGCGTCCGCAGCGGCTCGGAAGACGAATTCGTCGAACTCGTGAACGCAACGTCGGGCGAGTTGAACGTCGAAGGCTGGACGCTGAGAACGCGCGCGCTCGTCGGCGGCGCGGAGAGCGTTCGTCAACTCTTCCCTGCCGGCAGCCGGATTGCGGCGGGCGACGCGCTCGTCGTCTTCGGCGGCGGAAACCCGAACGCGGACGACGCGGTCTTCGGCGGCGCGCCTGTCGTTAAAGCGTCAACAGGCTCGCTCTCGCTCACGAACGCGGGACTGACTATTTTGCTGCGCGACGCCGACGGAAACCTCGTCGCGCAGTTTTCATACGGCACGCCGGAAGACAATTTCGGCGGCGACTCCGTGAACCAATCCATTACGCGCTCGCCCGACATCGCTGGCGCGTACGCGCGCCACACGTCAGCGAACAACGCGCGACGCTTCTCGCCCGGCCTACGCGTTGACGGCTCGTTCTTCGTCGAACGCGCGGGGCGGCTCACGCGCGTCGAACTCACGCCGCCCGCGCAGACCATTTTCGCGGGCGAGCGCGCGCTCTTCGTCGCGCAAGCTTTCGACCAGTTCGAGCGTCCTCTGAAAACCGCTGCCTTTGAATTCGAGTCGAGCGACGCGTCGGTCGCCGCCGTCGAAAGCACAAGCACGGACGCAAACAGCGGCGCGGTCGCGGTCAACGTCAAAGGCTTGACTCCCGGCTCTGCGCGGATTAAAGCGACCGCGAGCGACGGCGCGCGAAGTCTCAACGCGTCGGTCGAACTCACTGTGAAGCCTCTCCCGCCGAAGGTTGCGCGCGTCGAAGTTCAGACTCCCGCGCCCACCCTAAACCGCGGCGCGACGATTCAACTCACCGCCACGGCCTTCGACGAAAACGACCAACCCGTCGCAGCCGTCTTCAATTGGACTTCTGACGCGGGCGCGGTCGCAACCGTTGACAGCGCGGGTCACGTCAACGCAGCCGGCGTCGGCGCGGTCACGTTCAGCGCGACGACTTCCGACAATCGCGGCGCGAACGTTTCTGGCCGCGCGACGCTGAACGTTCGCATGCCGCTCGTCATCAACGAACTGCTCGCCGACGTTCCGCCCGACGACGCTTCGACCGCCGAAACCGAAGGCGACGCGAACCGCGACGGCGTGCGAAGCGCCAACGACGACGAGTTCATCGAGCTTCTAAACAACACGGACGCGCCCGTTGATATTTCAGGCGCGCAAATCGCCGACGCCGTCGCCGTACGCTTCACCTTCCCCGCGCACACGACGCTCGAAGCGGGCCGCGCCGTCGTCGTCTTCGGCGGCGGCTCACCCGCGAACGACAACCCGGCCTTCGGCGGCGCGCTGATTTTGAAGACGACATCTCTCAGTCTCAACGACACGGGCGACACCGTCAGCGTCAAGCTTCCGCTCTCGGACAACTCCGTCGCCAACATCGCAACGCTCGCGTACGGCGCGGGCGGAGTCGTCGCCGCGCCGAAAGATCAATCGCTCACACGCGCGCCCGACGCGGATGCCGGCGCGACGGGCGGCGACTTCGCCGCGCACGCTTCCGTCACCTCGGCGGCCTCGCGTCCCTTCTCGCCCGGCACGCGCGCCGACGCCACGCCCTTCGGCTCGCGCGCGCTCACGCGCATCGAAGTCGCGCCCGCGCTTGCCACGCTCGAAATCGGCGCGACTCAAAACTTCAACGCGCGCGCCTTCACTCAAAACAACGGCATCGAAACCGAACTTCCGAACGTCTTCTTCATCTGGTCTTCGAGCGATGCGACGAAGGCGTCCGTCTCACCGTCGAACGCAATCTCGACAACAGCGACCGCCCGCGCCTCCGGCACAATCACACTCCGCGCCCGCGCAGGCGGGATAGAAGGCACGGCCTCTCTCAACATCAACCCCACGCCGACACCCACGCCGTCACCGACGCCAACGCCAACGCCAACACCTCCGCCGACACCGACACCTTCGCCGACGCCGAGTCCTTCGCCAACACCGAGTCCTTCACCGACGCCGACGCCGAGTCCGACGCCGACCTCTTTCACGAACGTTGTCATCAGTCAGATTTACGGCGGCGGAGGAAACAGCGGCGCGACTTTCAAGAACGACTTCGTTGAGTTGTTCAACCGCGGCGCGTCGGTCGTTGATTTGGCGGGCTGGTCTGTTCAGTACGCGAGCGCGTCGAGCGCGACTTGGTCGAAGACGACTCTCGCGGGCAAGCTCGCGCCCGGTCATTATTTCCTCATTCAAGAAGCGGCAGGCTCAGGCGGCACACAGCCTCTCCCTGCGCCCGACGTGAGCGGCGCAATCAATCTGTCGGCAACCGCGGGCAAGGTCGCGCTCGTCGCAAACGACTCGACTTTGAGCGGCGTGTGCCCCTCCGCCGCATCGTTCGTTGACCTCGTGGGCTACGGAAGCGGCGCGAGTTGCTTCGAGGGAAGCGCCGCCGCGCCCGCGCCTTCAAACACGAACGCCGCGCTCCGTAAAGACGAAGGCTGCGCGGACTCCGACAACAACGCTGTAGATTTCACAACAGCCGCGCCGACGCCGCGCAACTCAAGTTCGCCCGCACACGTCTGCGCCGCGTCAGGTGCGCAGACCCGTTTTATTCAAACCGAGCCTTCGACGCAAACGGAGACGGGAGTCCGCTTCCCGTTTGAGGAAGCGATGCTCCCGCCTCTCGTCGTTTCATTTTTCGAGTTGCCGTTTAGCGTACGACGCCCGCGAGCGGACTCGACGCGCTCGCGTACAGGCGCTTCGGCATACGCCCCGCGAGATATGCCTCGCGGCCCGCCTCGATTGCGAGGCGCATGGCCTTAGCCATCCGTTCGGGTTTTTGCGCCTCCGCAATCGCCGTGTTCATCAAAACTGCGTCCGCGCCCAACTCCAACGCGATTGCGGCGTCGCTCGCCGTGCCGACGCCCGCGTCAACGATTATCGTCGCGTCGGGCAACTGCTCGCGCATGATGCGAAGGTTGGCGGGGTTCTGTACGCCGAGGCCAGAGCCGATGGGCGCGGCCAGAGGCATCACGGCTGCGCAGCCCGCGTCGAGAAGCTTTTTGGCCATGATGAGGTCGTCGGTGAAGTAAGGGAGGACTGTGAAGCCCTCGCGTACGAGTGTGCGCGCGGCCTCAAGCGTCTGCTCGTTGTCCGGGAAGAGCGTCGTCTGGTCGCCGATGACTTCGAGCTTGACGAGGTCTGTCTGCAAAGCCTCGCGCGCCAGACGCGCCGTTCGCACGGCCTCGTCGGCGCTGTAGCACCCGGCTGTGTTCGGCAGAATTGCCATTGCCGGGTCGAGGTGGTCGAGGAACGATTCGGTCTTGCGGTCGAGCGGCACGCGCCTGACGGCCACCGTCACCATCTCCGCGCCCGAAGCCTTGTGCGCAGCCTTCATCTCCGCGAAGCTGCGATACTTCCCCGTCCCTATAATCAGGCGCGACGTGAACACGCGCCCGGCGATTTCAAACGTCTCTTCGGAGGAAACTGCTGTTGACATGTTTTCTGAAGAACTCTTTCTTAATGTCGAATCAATGCGGCTCTAAATTTACACCCTGACGGCGGGAAAGAAAAACGCGGCGAGTCGTGACCGAGTTTCTGTCGTACCGATGCAGTTAACCACAGAGGACACGGAGCGGGCGCAGAGGGATTTAAGAATCTCGAATTTCAAATTTGAAATTTCAAATTCTTAAACTCCGTGCACCCTCTGTGCTCTCTGTGCCTCTGTGGTTAATCTTTAACCCCTGCGCTCAAGTTCCGCCGCCGACGAAGTGGACAATCTCAACACGGTCGCCTTCGTGGAGTTTGGCCCGCGGCCAGTCGGCGCGGCGCACGACTTCGCGGTTCAGTTCTATCGCGAGTCGTTCGGGCGCGAGCGCGAGTTGTTCGACGAGACTCTGGAGCGTCGCTCCTTCGTCCAACTCCTTCGACTCGCCGTTGAGTTTTATCCGCACGCCCCAAGCCCAAAGACCAACGTGTTAATAAACTTAAGCCTGATGAATTATACGGCGCATCTCAGCCGCGTCGTCGCCGTCCATCGCGCGTATGATAATCGCGGCGCGCCCCGACGTGAAGCGCGGCAGCATCGTGCGAACAACCGCGATGCCGTGCGCGTTAGTCCCCGCCGTGAAAATCAACGGGCGAAACATCGTGCCTAAAATTTTCACCGTGACGGTAGCTCCCCCGACGGGCTTGCGCCCGTAAGTGCCGCGCCCGACTTGAATCTTTATCGTCGCCAACTGCCCCGCGCGAAACTCACCTTCGTCGTCTAAGAGGCTTAAGTAAATCTCTTCCGGGCCATCGTTCGGCGCGTCGGTCGGCGGGAGGTTTTGCAGCGGCACGTGCGCGGGATGACGCACGGCGAATGGCTGCCGCGTCGTGACAGTCCTGTCATCCGCGACCGCCGAACTCTCAACGGGCAACTCCTCGTGCACGGGCTGTGCGGCCTTCGGCAAGGGGACGTGTTCGCCCGGCGGCGACGGCAAGCCGCCTGTGAGCGCGGAGATTTCGTCAATCAGCGAGGTTATGATTTCAATGTCGCCCGTGTAGGTCTGAATCGGCTCGTCGCTCGAAGACTCGGCGACATCTTCGTCTTCGACGGCTTCGACTTGAGGAGCACGACTGGCTTCGACTTGAGCGACACGACTAACTTCATCTTGCTCCGTAACTCCGACTTGTTCGACGCTATCTGTTTCGACTTGTGATGCGCGTGCGGCTTCTTCCCTTGAGACTTGAGCGACTTCGTCGTGCGGCGCTGACTTCTTCCTCTTCCCGCCGGAAGCCACGCGGCCCTCTACGGGCGCGTGCCCGTTACTCTCGACCGGCTCGCCTTGCGACGCGCCCATGCGCTTGAGTTCTTCGACGCGGCCAGCGCGAATGGCTGCGCAGATGAGCTTGTGCTGGCGCTGCAAGCGCTCGGTCAGAACCTTCTCGTCGAAGCCCGCGCGAATCAGGTCGTCGTAGTTCGTCCGCTTGCTGGCGATTATCGCGCCGCCGACATAGACGAGCGAGAGTATGAGCGGCGAGTCGAGTCCTTTGTCCTCCGTCTGGACGTGGTAGGTCACGCCTTCGTGCGGTATGTCTGTGTTGAATCCTGTAATCACGGGACGACGGTCGAAACGAGCCGGGCGCGGGTTTTAACGGGGGCAGCCTCCCCTAAGGGCAGCAAATTCAAAGTAGCACAGCCTTCGGAAGCGGGTCAATCTCCTTGCAAAACATGGCTTTTAGCCTTCGCGGACACGGCCTTGACACCCACAGGAGCATGGACTAGGATTTGTTTGTACCATGATTCTCAAACTAAAAAACGGCTGCCCGGGGGCCGGATTTTCAGCGCAAGCTGACGGGAGGTAAGTGTGTTCAACCTGTCCGATTACTTGCCAATCGCGCTCATGTTCGTCGTCGCCTTCGGCTTCGCCGCGGGAAACGTTCTGCTTTCGCAGTTCGTCGGCCAGCGCAAGGCCACGCGCACGAAGACGATGCCTTACGAGTGCGGTAAAGACCCCGTCGGCACGGCGCGCGAACGCTTCTCGGTCAAGTTTTACTTGATTGCGATGATCTTCATACTCTTCGACATCGAACTGATTTTTTTGATCCCTTGGGCGGTCGTCTTCAAGTCGTTCGCGGCGGCGGGCCGCGCGGCGAGCATTTTGATTTACGGGGAGATGATGTTCTTCGTCGTGCTTCTGCTCGTCGGCTACGTCTATATCTTGAAGAAGGGCATGTTTGAGTGGAGCGAGCGAGCGCGACTCGAAGCCGAAGCGGAGGCTCACGCGTTGGCAGAGTCGGAGGCGCGTCGGCGCGTGGCGAAGCGTGCGGGCACGGCGGCGGTTCGCGCGGCCTGACGCGCTTGGAGGTTTTATGGGTTTAGATAACATTTTGGCCGAGGCGCTGCCGGAAGTCCTGACGACGCAGTTGGACTCTCTAGTCAACTGGGCGCGCAAGTCTTCTCTGTGGCCCGCGACGTTCGGACTCGCGTGCTGCGCAATCGAGATGATGAACGCAACTTCGTCGCGCAACGATTTAGCGCGCTTCGGCTCGGAAGTCTTCCGCGCCAGCCCGCGACAGGCCGACGTGATGATCGTCTCCGGTCGCGTCTCGCGGAAGATGGCCCCCGTGCTGCGTCGCATATACGACCAGATGCCCGAACCGAAGTGGGTCATCTCGATGGGCGCATGCGCTACGTCGGGCGGCGTGTTCGACAACTACGCAATCGTGCAGGGCGTTGACAAGGTCGTGCCGGTTGATGTCTATATTCCGGGTTGCCCTCCGCGCCCCGAAATGCTCATCCACGCGGTGATGATGCTACAGGATAAGGTTATGAAGGAGTCTCTGCGCGACCGCAGGGACGTGCCCGCGACCGAAGCGATTGAAGCCGTCCCGCCGGGCACGCTCCCCGCGACGGGCGTCTCCGCGACGAACGAGGCCGCCGCGCAGGAGACGCCATCGCGCCCCTACACCGTCGCCTCAAGACACGAACGGAGGAGGTCGTATTGAAGAAATGATGAATGCGGAATGATGAATGATGAATTAAAAGCGAGAAGCTACTTTTCATTCATCATTCCGCATTCATCACTCATCATTTAGCTCTTATGGACATCGAACGCGAGAAAGAGATAGCCGCGGGGTCGCGCGCGGCGAAGTCGTACCCGCTGCCGCCCGTGGAGCTTGTGTCGGCGTTGCAGCGCGAGCAGGACGGGTGGATAACCGAAGTCATACAGGCGCACGGCGAGTTAACTTTGGTCGTCCCGCGCGCTTCAATAGTCGCGGTCTGCGCGCACTTGAAGGCCGCGCCGGGCTTCGAGTTCGACCTGCTCGCGGACATAACGGGAGCGGATAGGGGCGTGGAGGAGGAGCCGCGTTTCGAGGTCAACTACCACCTTTTCTCGACCAAGCGTTTCCACCGCGTTCGATTGAAGGTGCTTCTGAATCAAGAGGACACCCACGTGCAGACGGTGACGGGCGTGTGGCGTACGGCCAACTGGCACGAACGCGAGACGTTCGATCTGTTCGGCGTCGTCTTCGACGGCCATCCCGATTTGCGTCGCATACTCCTGCCCGACGACTGGCAAGGGCACGCCCTTCGGAAAGACTTCCCTTTGCGCGGCTACGAGCCGTATAGCTTGACCTGAAGCGTGCGCGAACCCCGATGATGAATCAACCGCAACAGCCGCAGTATCAGTACGGCGGAGGCTTCTCGCAGCCGCCGCAGCAGCAACAGAAAGGTTGCTGGGGCAGAAACTGGAAGTGGTTCGTCCCCGCGGGCTGTCTCGGACTGATTCTCGCCATCGTCGGCGTAGGCGTCGGAATCTTCTTCATAGCGATGTCGGCTTTGAAGTCGTCTGAGGTCTATCAGGAGGCTCTCAGGAGGGCGCAGAACAGCCCGAAGGTCATCGAGCAACTCGGCGAGCCGGTTAAGGACGGCTGGTTCGTTAAAGGCAACGTGCGTGTTGACGGGGCGAGCGGTTACGCCGACTTTGTGATTCCGATTTCCGGCCCGAAGGGCAAAGCGACAATCTACGCGGTGGCGACGAAGGAAAGCAGCCACTGGATGTTCGACCTGCTCGACGTTGATGTCGAAGGCGGCACGCGTTTCTCCCTTCTCGAACGCAGAGACGAAGACGACACGTCTCTTAACGAGCCGCCGGAAGGCGCAGTGGACGAAAACTCGAACGGTGACCGATACGACTCGGACGAGCCGCCGCCTGCGGCCCCCACGCCCCCGAAGCCCGCGTCAATAGTTTCCGGCGGAATCTTGAACGGTAAGGCCACGAGCCTTCCACAACCTCCCTACCCGGCGATTGCGAAGGCCGCGCGCGCCGAAGGGACTGTGAACGTTCAGGTCGTCGTTGACGAAACGGGCAAAGTAACTTCGGCGACGGCTGTTTCGGGCCACCCGCTTTTACGCGCGGCTGCGGAGGCCGCGGCGCGACAGGCGCGGTTCTCGCCGACGCTCCTGAGCGGCAACCCCGTGAAGGTCACGGGCTTAATCACGTACAACTTCAAGCTTGAGTAGTTAAGAGTTCAGTTTTAATGCTTGCGCCACGGCGCAAAGCGTTTCGAGTGGAACAAGGCATGAGCGCTTCGACGACAAAGCTTCCGCCGCAGTTTGAAGTCCTCGACCGTCCGATGGACACGCAGATGACTATCTCGATGGGGCCGCAGCACCCTTCGACCCACGGCGTCCTGCGTCTCGAACTCGTCCTCGACGGCGAGATGATAATCAAGTGCACGCCCGACATCGGATACTTGCACACTGGCATGGAGAAGCTTTTCGAGTACAAGAAGTATCAGCAAGGCATCGTCATCACAGACCGGATGGACTACCTCAACCCCTTGGGCAACAACCTCGTCTATGTGATGGCGGTCGAAAAACTACTCGGCCTCGAAATTCCCGAACGCGCGCAAGTGATACGCGTCATGTTCTGCGAGTTGCAGCGCATCGCCTCGCACCTCGTCTGGTTGGGGACGCACGCGCTCGACATCGGCGCGATGACAGTCTTCTTCTACTGCTTCCGCGAGCGCGAGAAGATTCTCAATCTCATCGAAGCCGCTTCGGGAGGCCGTCTCACGCCGTCCTACTTCCGCATCGGCGGCTTGATGATGGACTTGCCCGCGGGCTTCGAGCGTCGCTGCCGGCAGTTCATAGACAACTTCCCCGCCGCGGTTGACGAGTTTCACACGCTGCTCTCCGGCAACCGAATCTTCCAGCGACGCACGCAGGGCGTCGGCATCGTCTCGGCTGAAGACGCGATTGACCTCGGACTCACAGGCCCTTGCCTACGCGGGAGCGGCGTCGCCGTTGACGTGCGCCGCGCCAATCCATACTCAGGCTACGAGACCTACGACTTTGAAGTGCCCGTTGAGACGGGCTGCGACGTTTGGGCGCGCTACATGGTTCGCATGCGCGAGATGCGCGAGTCGCTGAAGATTGCAGACCAAGCTTTAAGACGACTGCGCCCCGGCCCCGTCAAGGCCGACGCGCCGAAGGTGGTTTTGCCTGAACGCGAGGCGATGAAGACGCACATGGACGCGCTCATACACCATTTCCTCATCGTCGCCGAAGGATTCAACGTGCCCGCGGGCGAGGTCTATCACCCGATTGAGGCGTCGAAGGGCGAGATAGGTTGTTACGTCAAATCCGACGGCGGGCCGAAGCCCGCGCGCGTACACTTTCGCGGCCCTTCGTTCGTCAACCTTTCGGCGCTGCCGCACATGGTCGAGGGCGAGATGATTGCGGACGTGGTCGCCGTCATCGGCTCGATTGATATCGTGCTCGGAGAGATTGACCGGTAGGAGTTCGGAAGATGAAAGAGAGAGGTTTGACCATCCCCGAAATCATGCTCATCGGCGGGACGCGCGCCGCGCTCGGCGCTGGACTCGCGCTCCTCATCGCCGACCGGCTCAACACAGACGCGCGCCGCGCCGTCGGCTGGACGCTCTTTCTCGTCGGCGCTTTAAGCACGATTCCGCTCGCCGCAAACATCTTTACGAAACAATCGCGCGGGCGGTTAGACTCCTGAGTTTGAGCGACTTAGGCGTTCGAGTTTGGACAAGTATGAGCGAGCAATTCACACCGAACAACCCTCTGCCGCAGGAGGCGAAAGTGCCGCAGGAGATTGCGGTCTTCTCGCCCGAAGTTGAGGCGGAGATTGAGCGTCACCTGTCGAAGTATCCCGTGCCGCGCTCGGCGATTCTGCCCTTGATGTTCATCGTGCAGCGCGAGCGCGGCGGCTACCTAGACCCGCCGGGCGTCGCATACTTGGCCGACCGTTTGGGCGTCCGCATCACAGACATCTGGGAAGTGGCGACCTTCTACTCGATGATTAACACCGAGCCTGTCGGCAGGTATCACTTACAGATTTGCAAAACGCTCTCATGCAAAATCTTGGGCGCGAACAAAATCACGGAGCACTGCTCCCGGCGTCTCGGCATCAGGCCGGGCGAGACGACCGACGACGGGCAGTTCACGCTCTCCGAGGTCGAATGTCTCGGTTCGTGCGGCACCGCGCCGATGATGCAGATAGGCTTCGACTACTACGAAAACCTGACGGCGGAAAAAGTTGACGAGTTGTTAGACAAGTGCCAGAGCGGCGAGTTGTCGAACGGCGTCAGGTAAGAGGTCGAAGTGAAATTAACGGTTCAATATTCCGAGTGGGATAAAGTCAAGTCTGATTACAAACGCTCCGACATAATTCCCACGCCATGCTGTGAGCGAATGCGTGCAGCCTTCGACGGCAGGTTTATCGAGTACGGCGACTATGTAGAGAGTGACACTCAGGGGGACACCAATCTGAACATTTATAAATACGACTTGGACGAGAAAAGTTGGTCGGCGCTTCCGATTTCCTACTGCCCGTTCTGTAGCGCGGCGATTGAAATTAACCACGAACACTACTAGGTGTGAATGATGTTCATTGGGGCAATCGGCTGCGAGCCTTTACAACTGCGGCGCGTACATCTTGAGCGTTCGCGCTCGATTGACGTGTACCGAAAAAACGGCGGCTACGAGGCGTTGAAGAAGACTTTGGAGACGTTGTCGCCCGACGATGTTATCGCCGAAGTCAAGAAGAGCGCGCTTCGCGGTCGCGGCGGCGCGGGATTTCCCACGGGGATGAAATGGAGCTTCGTCCCGAAAGACTCGCCGAAGGAGAAGTACGTCGTCTGCAACGCGGACGAATCCGAGCCGGGCACGTTCAAAGACCGCTATCTGATGGAGCGCGACCCGCACATGCTCATCGAGGGCATGTTGATTGCCGCCTACGCGCTTAGCGCGCGAGTCAACTACATCTACACGCGCGGCGAATATCGTTACCTCATCGAAATCATGGACGAGGCTCTGGATGAAGCGCGCGAGGCCGGAGTGCTCGGCAAGAACATCCTCGGCACAAACTTCTCAAGTGAAATCTACACCCACACGGGCGCGGGCGCGTACATCTGCGGCGAGGAGACCGCGCTTCTAAATTCGCTCGAAGGCTTGCGCGGACACCCGCGCATGAAGCCTCCCTTCCCGGCGGTCGCGGGTCTCTACGGCTGCCCCACGGTCGTCAACAACGTCGAGACGCTCACAGCCGTCCCCGACATAATCAAGATGGGCGGCGAGGCTTATCAGAAACTCGGCACGGAGAAGAGCGGCGGGACGAAGCTCTGGTCTGTGTCGGGCCACGTCGCGCGACCCGGCGTTTATGAACTCCCGATGGGCTACGACGACATGGAGAAGTTCATCTTGGAGGACTGCGGCGGGATTACGAACGGTCGCCAACTTAAAGCCGTAATACCGGGCGGCTCGAGCGTCTATATCATGCCCGCGCGAGACATCGTCGGTAAAGACGTTCAGATGGACTACGAGGGATTGGTCGCGGCGGGTTCGATGGTCGGCTCAGGCGGATTCATCGTGATGGACGACACGGTTGACGTTTTCGAGTCAACGAAGAACCTGACGGAGTTTTACAAACACGAGTCGTGCGGGTGGTGTACGCCTTGCCGCGAGGGAACGGACTGGCTCGTCAAAGTCTTCAAGCGCATGGACGCGGGCGGCGGACGCGACGACGACGCGCGGCTTCTACTCGACATCGTTGACAACATCGAGGGCAAGAGTTTCTGCCCGCTCGGCGAGGCCGCGTCGTGGCCGATTCAGTCGGCGATAAAGAAGTTTCCCGAAGACTTCCGACGCAAGATCGAATCCGCCAACGGCGACAAAGGGATTGAAGAACTGCCAACGGCTTGAGCGTCGGCTGGATTAGATTTTTTTTATGGCTGAACTTATCAAAGTCACGATTAACGGGCAGGAATTTCAGGTCGAGAAGGGCGCGCGTCTGATTGACGTGTGCCGCGAAAACGGGCACGGCGTCCCCTCTTTCTGCTACTACGCAGACCTCGCGCTTCAGGCTTCGTGCCGTATGTGTCTGGTTCGCATCGAGAAGATGCCGAAGCTGCAAACTTCGTGCACGATCACTTGCACCGACGGCATGGTCGTCACGACCGAGAGCGAGGAGATAGAGAAGGCGCGTCGCGGGATGGTCGAGTTTTTACTTGCGAATCACCCGCTCGATTGCCCCGTCTGCGACCGCGGCGGCGAGTGCGAGTTGCAGGAGATGGTCTTCGACTGGGGCGACCTCGAAGAGCGTTTCACCGAGCGCAAGAATTACGCGCCCGAAAAATTCCTTAGCCCAGTGGTCGCAAACGACCCGCAGCGCTGCATCCTCTGCAAACGCTGCACGCGCGTCTGCGACGAGTGGATGGGCGAGGACGCAATCGAAGCGGGCGGGCGCGGCTCGCACACCGTAATCGGAACTTACGGCGGCTGGCTCAACTGCTCGCAGTGCGGCAACTGCATCGAAGTCTGCCCGACCGGAACTCTGCTCGACGCGACTTACAGACATCAGACGCGCCCTTGGGAACTTCAACGCACGACTTCGACGTGCACGTTCTGCTCCGACGGCTGCCAACTCTCGGTCGGCTCGCGGCGCGGAGAGGTTATGCGCGTTGTCGCGCGCGACCGTTACGTCAACGGACACAACGGCGAGTTTCTCTGCATCAAGGGGCGCTTCGCGCACCCGTTCGTCAATCACGAAGAACGACTCCGCACGCCGCTCGTGCGCTACAAAAAGGGCGGACGCCTCGTCCCCGCGACTTGGGACGACGCAATCAGCTTCGCCGCCGAGCGTCTTCGCAAGATAAAGGACGAGCACGGCGGAAACGCGGTCGGCGTAGTGGGCAGCCCGCGTCTGACCAACGAGTCGAACTGGGCCTTGCTCAAGTTTGCGCGCGAAGTCGTCGGCACGGACAAGTACACCGCGACCGAAGCCTTCTCGCTCGTTCCCTTCTTCGAGAATTTGTCCGCGCCGCTTGCGACGCACCGCGACATTCGACACGCGAAGACAATCGTCCTCATCGGCGGCGAACCTGAAGAGTTGCAGCCGCTCGTCGGACGACAGATTCGTCAGGCCGTCAGGAACGGCGGCGCGCGCCTCGCAATCGTCAACAGCGTACGGATTCGCCTGAAGGAACAGGCCGCTCAGTTCATACACATTCGGCCCGGAACGGAAGACGCTGCCGTGCTCGCGCTCGCGTCGCCGGGCGACGCCGACACGTCGGCGCGAAAGCTCGGCGTCGAGACGGACGAACTCGGTCGCCTCAGTCAACTCATGAGCGAGACGGCGGGCGACGTAGTAATTCTTTTCGGCGGCGAGTTGAGCGCCGAAGGGCAGGCCGCGCTCGCACGGCTTCCGTCAATCTTTGGAGAAAAAGAGGGGCGACGTTTTCTTCTACACCCTCTGCCGCTTTTCAACAACAGCGTCGGCTGCCACGACCTCGGCTTGATGAGCGGCGCGTTGAATCCGCTTGAAATTTTAGACGCCGCCGGGGCTGACGTTCGCGCGATGTACGTCGCGGGCAGTTTCCTCCCCGCGCACATGGAAGGACGCGAAGACGCGCTCTCGCGTCTCGACCTTCTCATCGTTCAGGAGCTTTTCCCGACCGCGACGACCGAGCACGCAGACGTTGTCTTCCCCGCCGCTTCATTCGCGGAAGTTGACGGGACGTTTACGAACAGCGGCGGACTCGTCCAACGCGTCCGCCAGTCAATTCCGCCCGTCCATCAATCGAAGCCCGACTGGGCGATAACGTCGCAACTCGCCGCGGCGCTCGGAGTTGACCTCGGCTTTCAGATGTCTTCGAGCACGATCTTTCTCGAACTCGCGCGAAGCGTCGCCGCGTACGAGGGCTTGCGCTACCCTCTGCTCAAAGACGAGACGAATCCCGTGCAAGCCAAACACGCGCTCGCTAAGGGGCGCGACGCGCCAGCCGCGCTCGGCGAGTTGCGCGGCGCGGTCGAGGCTTTGGATGAGTCGGGTGAAAAAAACGAGGGCACGCCGCCCGTCGGCCACGAGCTTTTCAAACTCGGCACGCTGACCGCGAAAGTGCCGCAGTTTCACCTGCTCGCCGCCGGAAACCCGCGGCCCGAAAGCGTTCTGATTTCCCCCCTCTACCAGATAACGATTGACCCTTCGCTACGACGCGAAGCGGTCGCGGGAGACTGAAAGGAAATGCGGAATGATGAATGATGAATGATGAATGAAGGCAGCGACCTTGTTTTAATTCATCATTCCGCATTCATCATTCATCATTTAGCTTTTATGGAGTGGCTCTCAAATCTCGTCGGGCCTGACTGGGCGCGCGCCGTTGCGACGTTCGTCGGCATAAACGTGGGCTTCGTCGTCGTTTTGATGATTGTGGCCTACACGGTTCTCGCGGAGCGGCGCGTGCTCGGCTTCATACAGGGCCGGCTCGGCCCGAACCGCGTCGGGCCGGGCGGCATGTTTCAACCGTTTGCCGACCTCCTCAAGTTCATCTTCAAAGAGGAGATAACGCCCGCGGCCTCCACGCGCTTCGTCTATTTCCTCGCGCCGATAATCGCAATCACGGCGGCGCTGATGCCGATAATCGTCTACCCGTTCGGCCCGGAAGTGTCGCTTCCCTTCATAGGCAAGTTTCACCTCGTCATAGCGCGCTTCGACATCGCGCTCCTCTACGTGCTCGGCATCACGTCGGTCGGCGTCTATGGAATCGCGCTCGCGGGCTGGTCTTCAAACTCGAAGTACAGCTTGATGGGCGGACTTCGCGCGTCGGCGCAGATGATCTCTTATGAACTAAGCCTCGGCCTGTCGCTCGTCGGCGTCGTTCTGATTTCCGGCACGCTCGACCTCTACTCGGTCGTCGAACAGCAGGGCGGCTGGTGGGGCTTGCGTTGGAACATCTGGGACTTCTCGCGCGTGCCGCAGATAATCGGCTTCGTCACTTACCTGATTTCCGCAATCGCCGAGACCAACCGCGTCCCGTTCGACTTGCCTGAGGCGGAGACCGAACTCGTCGCGGGCTTTCACACAGAGTACAGCGCCTTGAAGTTCGCGCTCTTCTTCATGGCCGAGTACGTAAACATGTTCACGGTCTCGATGCTTGCGACGACGCTTTTCCTCGGCGGCTGGCAAGGGCCGTTCGTGACGGCGTTGCCGTGGCTCGGCCCCGTTTATTTTCTGTTGAAGGTGACGTTCTTCCTCTTCCTTTACATCTGGCTGCGCGGGACGCTTCCGCGCTTTCGCTTCGACCAATTGATGAACTTCGGCTGGAAGTTTCTTCTGCCCGTCGCGATTCTGAACGTGATAATTACCGCGTCGGTCATGTTCGCGCGCAGTTGGTTCGGTTGGTAGAGCCGGGACGACGAGACGCGTGGTTTAATTCGTCGCTCGTCGCCTGTCGCTTGTCACTGCTTTCGTATGTCAACGCTTCTCTTCATACTCTTCGGCGCGCTCGCCATCGGCTGCGCCGTCGCGATGGTCGCGCACCGCAACCCGCTCTACAGCGCCATCTCGCTCATCGGCGTCTTCGTCTCGCTCGCGTGTCTTTACATGATGCTGCAAGCGCCGTTCATCGCAGCCGTGCAGGTCATCGTCTATGCGGGCGCGATTATGGTGCTCGTCGTCTTCGTAATCATGCTCTTGAACGTCGAGGAGGAAGTCCGCCGCCCCGCGCGTCTTCATTACCTCATCCCCGTCGGCGTCATACTCGCCGCGATTCTCACCGCCGAGGCTGCGTTCATACTCAAACTCCCCGGCGCGTCGTCGCGCGCGGACGTTGTCGGCCCGCAAGCATCCGACGTCGGACTCACCGCCTCAATCGGCGCTGGCCTGTTCACGGAATACTTGCTTCCCTTCGAGGTCACTTCCGTACTGATTCTGATGGCGCTCGTCGGCGCGATAACGCTCGCGCGCAGAACAGCGACGCCTCGCCTCGCCGCCTCCCCCGACTTCGACATAGAGCCTCCCGCTCCTTCGAGCGAAAGCGGCTCGGTCATTCAACCCGGCGACACGGAGGCGACGGGTCAGGCTTACGCGCAGCTTCAAATCGAACGCGGCGAGGCCGCAGCGCCCGACGCCGGAAAGGAGGGCGAAAGTTGATTCCCTTGTCTTGGTATCTGGCGCTCTCCGCCGTTCTTTTCACGATAGGCGTCGTCGGCGTCATCATCAAACGCAACGCAATCGCGATGTTCATGTGCATCGAGCTTATGCTCAACGCAGTGAACCTCACGTTCGTCGCGTTCTCTTCTTACTTCGGCGACGTTACGGGCCAACTCTTCGTCTTCATAGTGATGACCGTGGCCGCCGCCGAAGCCGCGGTCGGCTTGGGAATCATCATCGCAATCTTTCGCAACCGCGAATCGCTCGACGTTGACGACGCGAGCGTTTTGAAACTTTAAAGGAGTAGCCAGTAGTCAGTAGTCAGTAGGCTCTGCGCGACGGGCGCTGACGCTTTCAACCTAACGACTCGACGAAAGAAGTTTTTCTACTGGCTACTGACTACTGGCTACTGGCTACTTGAGTTATGACAAATCACTTGCTCTCCGTTCTGGTCTTCGCGCCGCTCGTCGGGGCCGCCGTGTGCTGGCTCGTCGGGCGACGCGTGCGAAGCGAGAGGTTTATCGGCGCGGTCGCGTGCGGCTCGATTGCAGTCTCCGCCATCCTAGCCTTCTTCATAGCCTTCGCGGACGCGGGCGGCGCGGCATTGACTAATAAAACTCTGACGCCCGTGATGAGTCATCTCTGGACTTGGATTCAGGTCGGCAACTTCCGCGCAGACTACGGCTTTGCGATGGACAGGCTGAGCGGGATATACGCCTGCTTCGTCACCTTCGTAGGCTTCCTCATACACGTCTTCGCCGTCGGGTACATGCACGGCGACCGCGGCTTCTACCGATTCTTCGCCTACTTGAACCTCTTCATGTTCATGATGCTCACGCTGGTTCTGGCCGACAACCTTCTCTTGATGTTCGTCGGCTGGGAAGGCGTTGGGCTTTGCTCTTACCTTCTCATCGGCTACTACACAGACCGGCGCGAGGCGGGCGACGCCGCCAAGAAGGCTTTCGTCATGAACCGCATCGGCGACTGGGGCGTCGTCCTCGGCATCATGCTCGTCTTCTGGCTGACGTCGGGCGCGGGCGCGCCTTCAATCAGCTTCTTCGACAAGACCGCCGCGATGGTCGGCAGCGACAGCAACGTGACGAGCGCGCTCAAGACAATCGGCGCGTTGGCCGTCGAGCCGTTCGGCTGGAAGTGGATTTTCGCGGGCGGCATAACGTCGGCGGCAGTCCTACTCTTCATCGGCGCGACGGGAAAATCGGCGCAGATACCTCTCTACGTGTGGCTTCCCGATGCGATGGCAGGCCCGACGCCCGTCTCCGCACTTATTCACGCCGCGACGATGGTCACGGCTGGCGTCTATATGGTCGTGCGCTGCTCCGCAATCTTCTCGCACGCGCCGACCGCGCTCTTCATCGTCGCCGTAATCGGCGCGGCCACCGCAATCTTCGCCGCAACAATCGGCATCGCGCAGAACGACATCAAGAAAGTTCTCGCCTACTCCACCGTCTCGCAACTCGGCTACATGTTTCTGGCGTGCGGCGTCGGCGCGTTCGTCGCCGCGATTTTTCACGTGATGACTCACGCCTTCTTCAAAGCGCTCCTCTTCCTCGGCTCAGGCTCGGTCATACACGGCATGCACCACGAGCAGGACATGCGACGCATGGGCGGCCTTCGCAAGTACATGCCCGTTACGTTCGCAACGATGGTCGCGGGCTGGCTTGCGATTAGCGGCATCCCAATCTTCGCGGGCTTCTTCTCGAAGGACGAGATTCTCTGGAAGACTTGGAGCAGCGACACAACGGGGACGGCTGGCGTCGGCAAGTTCCTCTGGGTCGTCGGCGCAATCACGGCCCTGATAACCGCAATCTACATGACGCGCCTGATGGTTATGACCTTCTGGGGCGGCGAGCGTTTCCGCGAAGCGCACGCGGGCGGCGAGGCCGACGAGGCGCACGCGCACGCATACGACGAAGGCGAAGCCCCGCACGACGCGAGTCTCGCATCCGCGGGCGACCGTCCGCGACACCAACCCGCCGCAGACGTAGGCGCTCACGCGCACGACGCCGCGCACGCTTCCACGCCTGCGCACGCGACAACGTCCGCGCACGCGCTAGACGATGATGAAGACGATGAAGAGGAAGCGAATCAACACGGCCCCGTCGAGCCGCACGAGTCGCCTTGGACTATGACCGTGCCGCTAGTTGTTCTCGCGTTCCTCTCAACAGTAGGCGGCTTGGTCGGCGTCCCTTACGCTTTGAGCGGCGGCGCAATTCCCAACTACTTCGAGCAGACGCTTGAAAGAGTGGTTGTGCGCGCGCCCGAACAAGGCGAAGCGGCGCACGGCGGCAACGCCTTGCAGCGCGGCGCGGGCGAGACAGCACAACCGCCGGGCGCTCACGGCAACGAGGGCGCTGTGCCGCAGTCGGTGGGCGAGGGCGAGTTGGGAAGCGCGCCCGCCGGGGAGCACGCACACGACGCGGCGGAGGTCAGCGCCGAGCGTTTGTTCACACTACTCTCCGTCGTCGTTGCGATTGCGGGCATAAGCATCGGCTGGTTCTGGTTCAAGCGCAGGCCGCTCTACGCGTTGCCGCGCGTGCTGGAAAACAAATATTACGTTGACGAGTTTTACGACGCCGTCGTAGTCAACCCCGTCAAGGTCGGCTCGCGCGAAGGTCTCTGGCGGTTCTTCGACGTTGGCGTGATTGACGGCATCGTCAACGGTTTGGGTCGCGGCTTCTCGTCTCTCGGCGCGGTGCTGCGCTACATGCAGCCGGGCTTCGTCAGAAGCTACGCCGCAATCATTCTGCTCGGCGCGCTCGCGGTCGTCGGCTATTTCGCTTACAACGCGTTCCAGCTTCTCAGGTGAACCGAAGATGCGGCAAAGCTTGCTCACAATTTTGATTCTGCTGCCCACGGTCGGCGCAATCGCAACCGCGCTTCACGGCCTCGCCCCTTACGCGCGACGCGAACACTTCCGCTGGATCGCGCTCGCCTTCTCCGTCGCAACGTTCGCCGCCTCGCTACTTCTCTTGACCGAGCCTGTCGGGCTTGGCGCGGCGGGCGCTTTCCACTTCGAAGTGAACGTCCCTTGGATTGGTTCAATCGGCGCGCACTATCACCTCGGCGTTGACGGCATAAGCCTCTGGCTCGTGCTGCTCACGACGCTTCTCGTCCCCATCTCGATACTTTCGAGTTGGACTACGATAGAGAAGCGCGAACTCGCGTTCTTCGCGGCGATGCTCGCGTTAGAGTCGGCGATGATCGGCGTCTTCGTCTCGCTCGACCTGCTTCTGTTCTTCCTCTTCTTCGAGGCGTCGCTCGTTCCGATGTTCTTTCTCATCGGCGCTTGGGGCGGCGAGCGTCGTCTCTACGCGGCCATAAAGTTTTACATCTACACGGCGGTCGGAAGCCTCCTCATGCTCGCCGGAATCATCTGGCTCTACTACCTACATCTCGACGCGACCGGCATCGGCACTTTCGACTACGCGACGCTTCTAAACTCTTTGCAGCAAGGCAAACTCTCGCTCACGCAGAACGGCGCGCCCACCGCGACGCAGGCCATACTGTTCGGTCTCTTCGCGTTCGCCTTCTGCATCAAAGTCCCTCTCTTCCCCTTCCATACGTGGCTTCCCGACGCGCACACGGAAGCGCCCACGGCAGGCTCAGTCATACTCGCCGGCGTGCTCCTCAAGATGGGCACTTACGGGCTGCTGCGCTTCAACTTCGCGCTCTTCCCGCAGGCGACGCACGAGTTCGCCGGACTCTTCGTAGTGCTCGCCGTAATCGGCATCATCTACGGCGCGCTCGTTGCGATGGTACAGCCCGACGTGAAGCGTCTGGTTGCATACTCGTCCGTGAGTCACATGGGATTCGTCGTGCTCGGCATGTTCAGTTTCACTGAATGGGGCATGCAGGGCGCGCTCTATCAGATGCTCAATCACGGCGTCTCGACCGGCGCGCTCTTTCTTCTCGTCGGGATGATTTACGAGCGACGCCACACGCGACAGATTTCGGAGTTCGGCGGATTGACGAAGCCGATGCCTTGGTTTGCGACGCTTCTGGTTATCACTTCGCTCTCGTCCATCGGCCTGCCGCTCCTGAACGGCTTCGTGGGCGAGTTTCTCATCATGTTCGGCATGTGGAATTCGAGTTCCGCCTACTCGTTCCCGCTTTTCGGCTACACGCTTCACTTGAACACTTGGGTCGTGACGATGTTCGCGGCGACGGGCGTCATTTGGGCCGCGGTCTATATGCTCTGGATGTTGCAGCGCGTTCTGTTCGGTCGCGTCACCAACCCACAGAACCGCCGGCTCGCGGATTTGAACTGGCGCGAGTTGGGACTACTTCTGCCGCTGCTCGTCCTTATGGTTTACATGGGCGCGCACCCGAACCCGTTCCTCAAACGCACGCGCGCGAGCATCGAACAGGTTCGGACGCGAGTCGTCGCCGGAGAGACTTCCGACACGTTTCACGCCGAGGCGCGCGAGGAAAAATGAATCCTCCGTGTCTCCGCGTCCTCTGTGTCTAGTTTTTTTGGACACGGAGGACACGGAGGCACAGAGAACGCAGAGTGTTTTTATGATGCGGAAAGTCACGACAATTATTTTTTTGCCGCTTCTACTAACGGCTGTCTGTTCGCTAACTACAGCGCAAGAAAGGATTGCCGCGACCGGCGCGAAGACGAAGGAAATCGGGTTTCGACTCAAAGGTTTGGACGGGAAGTTTTACGACACGACGGAGATGCGCGGGCAAGTTCTCGTCGTCTCCTTCGGAGCGACTTGGTGCGTGCCCTGCGTCTGGGAGCAGGTGGCGATTGAGGAGTTGAAGAAAGAGTACGCGGGAAAGCCCGTCAAGTTTCTATGGGTCAGCGTGGAGGATACGAAGCGCACGTCTGACAACGTGCTCAAACACTTCGTCCGCGAGCGTAGGATGACCGTGCCCGTGCTGCGCGACCCGACGGGCGAGGCGCTCGCGCAGTTCACTACGGGGACGCGCATCCCCGTCGTCGTCTTCTTCGACGCGGAAGGTCGTTTCGACGCGCCCGCGCACAAAGGAATGTCGCAGGACGTAATCATCTACAAGCAGATGGTGCGCGAGCGCGTTGACGCCCTGCTTAAATCGAAAGACGAAGAGAAGTCGAAACCGAGTTGAGATGATGAATCCGATTTTCGCAAGCGCGCTAACACTGCCCGACGTAAACCTTCGGCTGCTGATGCCTGAGTTGATTCTTTCAATCACGGGCGTCGTCGTCATGCTCTTTGACGCCTTCACGCGCAAGCGCGGCCAGCGCTGGACGACCGCCTCCATATCGCTCGCCGGACTCGCCGCCACGGGCGCAGCCACCTTCTGGCTCTGGCGCGACCTACAGGGCGCGGGCGAGCACGCGTTCCGCGACATGATCGTGCTCGACTCCTTCCGGCTCTCCTTCACGCTCGTCTTCCTTCTGGTCGCCGCGCTCACGATTTTAGTCTCCGCGATTTGGGTCGAGTGGGAAGGACTGCCCGCGGGCGAGTTTCACACGCTGCTTCTGTTCGCTACGGTCGGCATGATGCTGATGGCTTCCGGGAATGACCTCGTGATGATCTTCCTCGGCCTCGAAATTCTTTCGATTGCGACCTACGTGATGGCGGGTTTCCGCAAAAACGACGTGCGCTCGAACGAGTCGTCGTTGAAGTATTTCATACTCGGTTCGTTCTCGTCGGCCTTCCTGCTCTACGGCATCGCGCTCGTCTATGGCGCGACCGCGCACGACACCGGCACGGGCGTCGCAGCCGGGACGACGAACATCACGGCCATCTCCGAGCGCATCAACGACGGACTCTACCCGCCGCTTCTCTTCGCGGGCGCGGCGATGCTCATCATCGGCTTCGGCTTCAAAATAGCATCCGCGCCCTTCCACGTCTGGACGCCAGACGTTTACGAGGGTGCGCCGACGCCCGTCACGGCCTTCATGGCCGCCGGGCCGAAGGCCGCGGGCTTCGCCGCGTTCATGCGCGTCTTCCTCTTCGCCTTTCCCTTCGCCGCAGCCGCCACGGGCGACCAAAACAACGGCGCGCAACTCCACGACGCTTGGCTCAACGCCTTGTGGCTTCTCGCCGTTTTGACGATGACGGTCGGCAACGTCGTCGCGCTCGTACAGACCAACGTGAAGCGTATGCTCGCCTACTCTTCAATCGCGCACGCGGGTTACGCGCTCGTCGGCTTCGTCGCGGCGGGCGGCGCCGTCGCCGACTCGCAGCAGCAGCACAACGCAGTCGCCGCCGTCGTCTTCTATCTGCTCGCCTACGCCGTTATGAACCTCGGCGCGTTCGCCGTCGTCACGCTCATCGCTCGAAGCGGCGACCGACGCACCGACGTCGAAGACTATCGCGGCATAGGTTTCCAGTCGCCCGCGCTTTCGCTCACGCTCTCTCTCTTCCTTCTCAGTCTGCTCGGCGTTCCACTGACCGCGGGGTTCATGGGGAAGGTCGTGGTCTTTAGCGAGGCTTTGAATCAGGGCCGCACGTGGCTCGTCATCATCGGTGTGCTAAACACCGCGGTTTCGGTATATTATTACCTTCGTTTGATCGTCGTGATGTTCTTCCGCGAGCGCACGACCGATTGGCGCGCGCCGCGCATCCCCGCGAGCGTGGCTCTGGTGCTCATACTGACAGTGTTCGGCGTGCTCTTCCTCGGACTCTTTCCGGGGCGCGTCATAGACGCCTTCCGAACCGGGCCGCCCGTCGCCGTTTCAAGTCTGCACTAAACGCGCGCGCTCATCAGTCTTAACTTAAACTGACGAAGCCGGGGCGCGACGCACACGCCCGCTGTCTGCCGATATGAGAGCCGCGACAAATGCGACGGAGCCGAACGAGAGTGCGAGCGACGAGAGCGCCGCGCGCGCCGGACGCACCTCGCGCCCTGCCTCGCTCGAAGCGCTCGTCGCGGAAATAAAAAACAGGCTCGGCGACGCTTGGCCCGCGCGCATCTACCGCGAGCGAATCTTGCCGACGCGCACGCGCTCTCACGCCGTCGCGCCCGCCGCGCGCGGCGTCGCAGTCGAGATACAGCACACGCTGCTCGGCATCGAGTTGAAGGTCGGACGCCGTAGAATCTCGTGTCCAGACCTCGCGACGGCGCGTTACCTTTCCGTGTTTGCGCGCGCGGGCGTAGCCGAAACGGCGGTGCCTTACGACATCACGAAGATTTCGCACCTAGCCGACGAGTTGGAGTCGGCTTGGCAGCGTATGCTTCTTTTGTCCGACCATCTCACGGAAGGGCGCGCGGCGACTTTTCGTACGCGCGTGCGTTCGGCTACGATAGCAGCGGCGCGCGCCGAGATTGAGGAGGCGGGGGCCGGAACTGCCGTCCCGCAGTTTAACCAGAACACCCGGCAGCGCCCGCAGCGCATCTAAAAGTTTGCCAAGGAGGGATTGTTTCAGACCGATGACGTTAGAGTTGAGCCAGCAGCAGCCCCGCGAGCACGAGGAGATGCCGCCCTTCCCCTACAGCCAGCGCCCCTTCTGCGAGTACGAGCCGATTGAGAAACGCATCGAGACGATCCGCGTGCTCGTCGTCAACGACCTTTTGCGCGACGAGTCAGACCTTTCGGACGTTGCGCGCGCCGAGTGGGGCGAGACGGCTGCGGCGCGGCTCGAACGCGAGCGCTACATCTCTAAGCTCGCCGTTGACAACATCGTCGGAAACATAACGCGGCTCGTGCGCGACCCCGTGATTCGCGTCGCGCACCTTTCGGAAGTTGCGGAGGCCGCGGCTGAGTTTCGCCCGCAAGCAATCGTTTTGAGCGGCACGCTTTCCGATTTCGACTACTACAATCCCGAAATGCTTCGCCGCTTCGCGCGCTTCGCCGTGCGGACGACAACGCCCATTCTCGGAATCTGCGGCGGCCATCAACTCATCGGACTCTCGTTCGGCGTCCGCTGCGTCACGCTCGACAACCACGAGCCTTCCGAGCAGCGCGAGGGCCGACCGTTCGAGTACCAGTATCACTACGTCCGCGCGACCGACGAGGCCGACCCGATCTTCCGTGGCATCCATGAAGGCGAGCCGGACGGCGAACAGAAGCGCGCCAGCCATAAGCGCGACCTGCGCGTTTGGCAAAACCACGGACTCCAACTCGACCGCCTGCCCGAAGGCTTCAAGCAGATAGCCACGGGCAACCGCTGCCGCTATCAAATGATGGTCAAGCGCGACAACGGCCAACTCATCTACACCGTCCAGTTCCATCTCGAAAAGTCGTTTCAGGATTTGACGCGCGACCTGCGGCGAGTTGACCCGAATCTCTCGCCCGCCGAGCGCAAGCGCATCCTGCGTGAAGAGGCGAGCAACCGAACGAACTGGAATCACAGGAGCGAATCGCGCGACGGTCGCCTTCTTTTCGAGAACTTCCTTCTCCTCGCGCTCGAGCATAGCGGACACGACGGCGACAACTAAAAGCGCTGCACAAAACTGTAGGGGCAGGGCTTGTCCCTGTCCGTCATTTCGTAACTGTAGGGGCAGGGCTTGTCCCTGCCCGTCGTTTCGTAACTGTAGGGGCAGGGGGTGTTCCTGCCCCCCGGTTTTTTACACACCAAACCCGGTTTTAAATTAAAAAAAAGGAAGGGGAAAACCCCCCC
>Ga0081539_10001015_pt1 | contig 51701 bp, 39 predicted proteins | sample TabmetS4T2R2_FD_71023 | JGI IMG/M metagenome (GOLD analysis project Ga0081539, IMG submission 71023) | Tabebuia heterophylla rhizosphere microbial communities from the University of Puerto Rico - S4T2R2 | ecosystem: Host-associated > Plants > Roots > Rhizosphere ... | reverse complement strand
CTCGGGCTTCAACTTCATTTCCGCCGGATCGGCGAAATGCTCTTTGACGTAAGCGCGCGAGCCGAGTAGTCCTTCTTCTTCGCCGCCCCACAATCCGATGCGGATAGTCCGGCGCGGTTTGACGCCCACCGCTTTCAGGATGCGCACCGCCTCCATCATCGCGGCGCTCCCCGCGGCATTGTCGGTGGCGCCCGTGCCGGAATGGTGTGAATCGAAATGCGCGCCGATCATCACGACTTCGCCGGCGAGGTCCGTTCCGGGGATTTCCGCGATCAGATTGAATCCGTTCTTTCCCGCCTCGTCGTGAAATTTGGCCTGAATATTCAGTTCGACCTTCACCGGCACATTCTTTTCCAAGATGCGAACCATGCGGTTGTAGTGTTCGACGGCGAGCGTCACCTGCGGCGGAACCTTGCCCGCGTTCTGATCGCGCGGACCACCCGCTTGAACGAAGATCGTCCCGCCGTCGGTCCGCTGGGTTAGCCATGTCAGGTCGCTGCCGCCCGGTGACATGAAGCTGTCGGCGCCGCGATCGAAGACGGCCGCGACCCCTTCGGAAAGCAGGAAGGCATTGATCTTTGCCAGTAGCTGCGCGCCGCGCCTGAACTCCGCCTCGCCGCGTGCGCCACCGGGCCGTGCAGGAATAGGCGTTGTTTGCGTCTCCCTGATGTCGTCGTCGGTCATCCGCAGGACGACCCGCCCTTCCAGCATTTTGACCTCGCGCGCCGGCTGCACGAGCACGATCTTGCCTTGAAGCTTGCCGCGATATTTGTCGAAGTCGGCTTCCGAGCGGATCGGCACATAGACAACCTCGGAGGTGACCGCGCCCGGCGTCCCCGGAGTCCAGGATTTCGGATAGCCGATAAGCGGTGAGACCTGCGGCTCGATCATATTCGCGCTGAATCGTTCGAGCGACCATCCTTTGCCGAACTGCCATCCCTCTTCGTGAACGTTAACAAGACCCCATTCCTTGAATCGCTTTTGCGCCCACTCGCTCGCTTGTTTGATTGCCGGAGAGCCCGTCAATCGTGGTCCGTAGACATCCGATAGCCAGCTGATGTGGTCCATGACCTGCGACCGGTTGAGGCCCTCTTCTTTGATCTTGGCGATCATTGCGTAATCGAGCTTCTCTTTCGCGCCGTCCTGCGCCAGCGCGCCGATCATCAAATTCGATTGACCGAGTGTGAAGATCGCCGCCAGGGCGATTGTGAGAATTCGAGTCATCTTCTTCATTTCTCCCTCCGAGAGAAGCACGACATAACAATCGCTGATTTGTTTCTTGATCCGATGAGATAAAAGGCGGCACGATTCTCAAACGACGGACACGCGCCGACGAGACTTCGCCGTTTCTGCGCCTTATCTAACAGGCTTCGGTGAAGTTCCGGAAGATTCCTGTGACAATTACTGCCGTTCGATGCTTCTCGTTTCAATAAACGTCATCGAAAAATAGGTTTTCGCTGCCAACAATCCTCCTCATTTCGGTGTCTATCTCATTGGTTCAAAGGAAAGATTTTGGAAGACCGTCTACAAGCGGCTCATGCGACTGAACCGCTTGTAGACGGATTACCGAACTTGTCTCTCGAATCTTCGTATATTCCAAAAAAGGAAATTCAGATTTGTAAATCGGGAAACCCCAGGCAGGAGAGTTCCCGTCGACGACGAAAATCCGCAATCTACATCCGTAACTCAATAAAAGGGAGAATAGAATGTTTCAGAATTTGCGCTCTGCTGTGCGAATGCTACGAAAACAACCTGGGTTCACGATGATCAGCATGGTAACGCTGGCGTTGGGCATTGGCGCAACAGCGGCAGTTTTCAGTTTGATTTATGGCGTATTGTTGACGCCCCCGCCCTATCGAAACCCGGAACAACTGGCATTGATTTCGCCGGCGCGAACGGGGAGTCAGGAGGTTCTAAAAACACAAGGATTTGCCGCGCAGCAATGGACCGAATGGCAGAAGGAATCGAAGTCCTTTGAGTCCGTCGCCGGGTATGGGTGGACATTCAGTTTTCTGATCCTGCCGGACGGCAGCGATTCGATCCAGGGGATGTGGGTTACGCGGAACTATTTTCCGATGATGGGATTGGAGCCGATGCTCGGTCGGATGTTTTCGGAATCCGATGTTGGACCGAAGGCGCCGCCGGTGATCATCCTTGGATTTGATCTCTGGAAGCAAAAATTTGGCGGTGACTCGGCAATCGTGGGCAAGACCATTCGTCTGAGCCGCTGGGAGACGCCGCCGACGGTCATTGGAATCATGCCGCCCGATGTGCGTTTTCTTCCCTCGCCCGGCGCAGCGCAGGAGCCGAACTACGATGTCAACGCCCAGGTCGATTACTGGATACCGGCCTATCCGGACCCCGCGAGAATGAAAGCCCCATTCTGGAATGTGATCGCAAGGCTGAGGGATGGGGCGACTGTCAAAGAAGCGCAGGCGGAGCTTTCCATGCTTGCCGCCAGGCAGGGGCAAGTGGATCAGGATTTTTCGGGGATCATGGCTCGATTGCTGCCCCTGATTGAATTCATGAATCATGATGGTCGCCGCATTCTGCTGCCGCTGATGGGCGCGGCGGCGCTGGTATTGCTGATCGCGTGCGGGAATGTGGCGGCATTATTGCTGGTTCGCGGGCTGCAGCGCAGGCAGGAATTCGCAGTGCGTTGCGCCCTGGGAGCCAGTCGCGCCACGCTCTTCCGACAGGTAGGCACCGAGAGCTTGGTTCTGGCACTTTTAGGCGGCGCGTTGGGCGTGGGGCTCGCGTTCGGAATTGTCAGAATTTTCAAGCTCATCGGAGGGTATGCCATTCCGCGATTGGATCTGGTATCGGTCGGTTGGCCGTCGCTGGTTTGCGGCCTTGTCGCAGCGGTTTTGGCGGCGCTGATGGCGGGATTGTATCCGGCGGTGCGCGCCTCGCGTTTGAACCCGATGCAGGCGATGAAGACGGCAGGTCCGAACGCCAGTGCGGGGCACGCCGATCGCCGGCTATTGCGAGGCGTGACCATGATCCAGACGGCGTTGACCCTCGCGTTACTCGTTGGCGCGGGGCTGTTGATCCGGACCATGGGGAATTTGACTCGTGTGCAGACCGGATACTCCATCAACCGGATTTTAACAATGAGCGTCACGGCGGTGCAGGGCGATTGGACCGATTTTCATACGCGCGCGCTGGAGCGGGTCTCGAGACTGCCGGGCGTGGAACACGCCGCTTTTGCCTGGGGAGTGCCGCTGACCGGCAACAACTGGCCCGGGAGAGTCGAAATCGAGGGACAGCCGGCGGCGAGCCGCGAAAGCGAGCGACTCACGCTGCCGTTGCGCGCCATCACACCGGATTACTTCAAGGTCTTGGGGCTTTCGATGACGGCGGGAAGGGAGTTTCGTGACACGGACAAACGCCAGGCGCCATCTGTTGCAATTGTGAACCAGGCCCTGGTCGATCGGTATTTTCGAAACGCCAATCCGATCGGGAAAAAAATCTGGTTTCGAGGACCCAAACAACCAGCAACGGAAATTGTCGGGGTTGTCGCAAATGGACGAACCGATGATTTGACGCAAACCGCAACGCCCGAAATCTATCTCTCACTCTGGCAGGCCACCGCGTACTCCAAGCATCTGGTCGTTCGATCTTCAGCGGATCCGCGAGCGCTTGTCTCGAGCGTTAGCCGAGAGCTTCGTTCTGTCGATCCGACGGTCTCCATCGAAAACGCAAAGACGCTGGAACAGATTCGCGCGGATTCGCTGGCCTCGCGGATCTTTGCCATGCAGCTTCTGGTCGGATTTTCGATCGTGGCGAGCGTCCTAACTTTGGTCGGAATCTACGGCGTGCTTTCGCTGTCTGTCGCCTCTCGCCGGCGGGAAATTGCAATTCGCACGGCAGTCGGCGCGACTCGGAGAGACATTTTATCTCTGGTTCTCGGCGAAGGATTCCGTCTGGTCGGCGTCGGTGTGCTAATTGGTCTTGCCGCCGCCATTGCGTTCTCCCGCATCTTGAAAACTTTTCTTTTCGGAGTTGAACCCACTGACCCTTTGACCTTGATTGCCGTGGGATCGTTGTTTACCTGCGTCGCGCTTTTCTCATGCTGGGTTCCGGCCCGTCGCGCAACCAGAGTCGATCCGATCAAGGCGCTGCGCGATGAGTGAGTAGTAGTTTCAGTGGTTGGATCGTTTTCGTATCGGTGTAAGACAAGAACGTGACGGCAGCCCGACCATGAGGGAAGCGCCGATGAGCCTCGGCGCTTCTCTGGCCACCTATTCTTTACAAACCTTCATCGTTTATACTGTGCTTCTCAATGCGTTCACCCCACATCAACATCATCAGATGGAGGTTGGCATGTTCTGTCCTCAATGTGGCTCTAGAAATGATTTAAACAAGAAGTACTGCCGGAATTGTGGCTTCTCCCTAACTCATACGCAGTTTGTTCTTGATGGAAATTTGGATGAGGCTATCGCAAAGATTGGAAAGAGCGAAAAAGCGATCAGGAGGGGAGTAAAGATCCTTTTTACGTTTATTCTCATCGCAATCTTTCTTGCTGTTTTCGCCGATCCATTCGAAATAACCATTGGCCCTCCTCTCGAATCTAAAATTTCTATCCATCATTGGCCAACGTTTATCGGGCTAGGGCTCGTTTTGGGTGGAGCAGCAATTCTCATGGGTTTAATCCGCTTGCGTCGTGTTAACAGACTTTTGCCGCCAACAGATCAGTTAGGCCAGACGGCTATCAGCGAATCAAGTCAGCTGGAGGATCTTCCTTCATCAGTTTCCACAAATAAAATGATCAATGCAAATCAGCATTCACCTAATTCTGCTATTGAAGACGCCACGCTTAAGATCAAGCAGATAGATTGAAGAGATCAAATCTCTTCAATTGACACTCCCACCACTCAACAGCGGGATTCTTACTTCACCGAGATCTGCCTCCTGCGGAAGATCTGACACTCGCTCCACAAGCATCGATCTTCCCTTGTGCTTCACGGTAAGATGATCAATAACCGCTCTCCACCGCTGAAGCGTTAAAGTCTACCTGAACCCACCTGGAATACGTATTGATTTGAAAAATAATCACCCAGATCTGGACGATCTCAATTCGGCAATCAAAATTGACTGTACGATTCTCCCAATTGAAATCGCATTTCCTCAGCTGATGCTTCTCTAAATTCTGCGGAGCTCATCAGGATTTCCTCCACAGAAAAATATCTGTCGGCCATCGCAAAACGAAAATCCTCATTCGCCGGAACTATTTTCGATGAATGAGGATTAAGTCCTAAATGCGTTGTCGAAGATTGCTCACGATTACTGGGGCTAAGAGAGAGTTGAATTCATCGTACAGCTCTCTTCTGTGGGAGAGATCAGGGAAAAGATCATTTTTTCCCGTTATTCTTGACTAGAGCTAGATCATAGCGCTCATAGTCGATAGTCAAAAAGTTTGTTCCGACAAACCTGACCTGAGTGGTCGATTCGTCTTTGAGGGGCAGCCAAAAATCCCCGACTTTCTGATATCGTCGTATGAAATCGACCCGTTTTATCATCATCGATGGGCTTTTGGCGGGCTGACCAGCGATTTGAACGACGGCGTACTCAGTTGCATGAACCCAAATTTTCCCCTTAAATAGAAATTTGTCTGCGCGTTTTGGATTGGCCTGTAAGAGGAAGCAATGGTATCCATGGATATCTTCTTCACCAAGCAGTGCAAAGTTATAATTAGCGAGGCTAATCGAGTTGTCCTGCCGCTTATGCCCGGCTGCTGCCTCGACTTCATTTTCCATCAATGGTTTGAGCACACGCCCGAAGACTAGGTCCGATCCTGTTTTGGAAAGGATTTTGAACTCTTTGGCACCGGGGGCGCGATACTGCATTAGTACCTGGGCTTCAGTCCGTAACTTACCCTTCTCATCTTTAATTCTATAGGTCCGTGGAGCTGAATAAGACATTTGCTGCATCTGAAGCTCTCGAAGCCGGTTGCGTTCCACCAGTTTTGCTACAATTACTTCGGCCGTTACCTCGCCAGCCGAAAGTAGGTTGTTGAGGGGTGAATGAACTTTATTTTCCTCTGCCGCCGTTGCTCGTCTGGCAATTGGGAGGATGGGCTCCGGGAAGATTCCGAGTAGTAACCCGATCATAAAAATTCGTCTAAAAAGTTGATCGATGCCTGGCATTTTTCTACCTCCTCACTGTCTATAAAAACTCTCGACCAAAATCACTCGATCGAAGAGTCGCCACCTTTCTAGCTGAATCTTTCAATCGCAAAAGTTTTTCTGCGGTAACTTTAGAGAGCCTCAAAAAGCTTCGAAATAGTCTGATACAATTTATCGAAGTTAACCGGCTTATTAAAAACATGATCAGCGCCGGCGAGATAAGCCTCATCAATCATCTCTTTCCTACTCGCCGTCAGCACAATAATCGGAATACAACGAAACTCTGGGCATTTTCTGACATACTCGATGAGCTCTATCCCCGATAAATTTGGCATCATTAGATCCGTAACAAGAGCATCCGGATGAAATTGATCGAGTAGAATAATAGCTCTTTCCACATCTTCAGCTTTGAACACGTCAAACCCCGCTTGCTGAAAAAATATTTGCAGTAACTCCCGAGAATCGGCATCATCCTCAACTACAAGTAAACGCGCCTTACCATGCATGATCTACCCTCGAAAATAGAAATAATATCCAGCATTGGCGAGCGCTGGGATCGATCTTGAGATAATTAGGTCATACAGTGGCGTGGCTATCATGATAAAGCGTTCTGAATGCTTGGTCTCTTTCAAAGAACCTGTCGGTAATCCTTCTGTAGCCAAGCGAAACACTGTAGATCAAGATACCTATTCGAAAGCAAAAGATGTGCCTAAATAAATCGGCACATTTTTCCATCACTCCCCTCTAATGAATGCGTTACTTTCGAAGCGTGACTCGAGCGCGTTTGACCACCGCGATTCTCAGTTTGGAGGAAAAGAAAAGACTTGCAGTCCGGTATAATTATAGCGCTATGATTCAGTTAGAGATTCTGCAAGCAGTTCCATTGACTCACTGGGAAGACGGCTCCATCCGTGTCACAGGATCACGCGTTCCCATCGATTCCATCCTTAAGTGAGACGCCAGGTCCAGAATTGCTCGCCCGGGCTGCCGGTGAGAACCGGATTCTCGTCTTTTCAAAAGCCGAGCCAATCTCCGCCAAGAGTCCACGCGCTTCATCAAGAAGCGCCTTTGCGGATTCGCGATCGTTTGCATTTTTCAAGGACAGAGCGAGGAAACATTTGCAGCGCGCGGATCCGAAGCGATAGGGCGAGTCGAAAGAGCGCGGCGGCCATGGTTGAAATTTAAGCAGACCGGGTTTGCGTGTATAATGGCGTACCCCTTCAATAAAAATATAGACTGGTCAGGTCATACCCCCCAGATTTGCCAGCAGATTTGATAAATAGAGGTTTTAGTAATGCGAATCCGAAGGCGATTGCAAAGGTTCGTTCACTTTGCTCTTCTCTGTGTGATGGCAGCGGCTCTCCCGGTTCAGATTGCGGCCTGGGATTTAATCCCGCCTCAATCGAGGCCGGGAACTCAGCAGAATGGCAACCCATCAAAAGGTTCCGAGCGCCGCCCGGGCACACAGCCGGATGATCAGCAGCAGAATCCGGGCGCGGATCGGATCCTCATCGACACGCAACTGGTTCAGCTCGATGTGACGGTCGTCGATCAAAAAAAGAATCCCGTCCTGAATTTAAACAAGAATGACTTCACGGTTTATGAAGATAAGGTTCAACAGGCGATCAACTCCGTGAGCCGCGAAGAGGTCCCGCTGAGCCTCGGCATCGTCGTCGATACCTCCGGCAGTATGCGCAAGAGGTTGCAAACCGTCTCTGATGCGGCGCGCGATCTGTTCAAAGAGATCCGGCAGGATGATGAGTGTTTCCTGACCCAATTTAAGACCGAGACTGAGCTGGTCCAGGCATTCACCAATGATCATCAGAAGTTAGAAAAGTCCCTTGATGAACTCTTTACCAGTGGAGGCACCGCCCTGCTGGATGCCATCATCGCCACTTCCGACTATGCGCAGCAAAATGGGAAACGAAGGCGAAAGGCCATTATTGTGATCAGCGATGGGTTAGAGAAGAACAGCGCGGTCAAAGAGAAAGAAGTGATCAACACCATCAAAGAGAATGACGTCCAGCTCTACTTGATCGGCTTTCTCGATGGAGATGAATCGAAGTCATTCTTCGGCGGCTCTCCGAGCCATAAAGCACAACAATTGCTCAATCGCCTGGCCGAAGACTCCGGCGGTCGCGCCTTCTTTCCCGAGAGTCTCAATGAAATTCCGGGGATCGCGGCGCAGATCGCCAAAGAGCTGCGCACGCAGTACATCATCAGTTATTATCCGAGCAATGATAAGCACGATGGGACCTATCGCACTCTGCGAGTAGATGTCGCTTCCAATAAGCGCAAACTGATTGCGCGCACACGGCAGGGATATTACGCGCCCATTGAGCCGGGATCACCGGCGCGCGATCCGCGCGATAAAGGAAGAGTCCAATCTAAAAGAAAAGTTTAATGAGCAGGATGCATTGCTCGGGATCAACGCTCATACACCAGGACAACTGAGCATTCTTGCTGACGCGGCGAGATGTTCCAATAGCTTTTGAGCAATCGATCCTTCTCCTCTGGAGAGGCGAGGCGAAAGCCATGTCGCTCATAGAAGCGGATGGCCCACTCGGCGGCGGCCCAGGTCCCGACCAACAACTGCCCCGTGGCTTGCTCTGCCAGATTATCAAGTAGCTTGCCGCCAATCCCACGGCTTTGTAGGGCGTGCCGGACATATGCATGGCGGATGAGCGTGGCGTCACGCACTTTCTGAATCCCCATGACGCCGGCCAGAACGTCCGCCTCATCCCATCCCCAGAAGTTGACCCCGGCAGCAATCTCGCCCATCAGTTCAGCTCGCGACATATAGGGTTCATGCCAGCAATCGGCCGGGATGACGCCTCGGTAGACTTGTGCCGCCTCGTTGATAATTGCATCAATAGCGTCAATATCAGCTTCGGTGCAGCGACGCATCATCGTAATTCCTCCGTTGATTGAGACTCAATTTGTCCGAGCAGCCACTGCATACCTGCGAGATGCTGTTGGTCATCGCAAGGTGTCTGCTCCTTTTAACGTGATGCCTAGTATTACGAAGCGAAGATAAAAAGTCTCCTCAAAATTTTCCGATGTGCAGGCTGAACCGCCGGTTGAATTTGACAAGGAAAACTCGGGCTTGTTAAGCTCGGTAGATCGTTGGCGATTGCCGCGATATCAAAAACTCAGGTTGCCAAAGGAGACCCTTACCTGGTTTTGAGGCTCGTGATTGTGCCCTGAAACCAGACCTATTATGCGTAGCTAAGCTTCTTCAACAAAAGCATGTCGAGCGTCGCCGAGGTTTTATTCCTTGTGCGGCGAGGTTGTTTTGTCTTTTTGTTCGATGGGAGTTTTCTGCTATGCAAAACCACTTGAGTGCGGTTGATCTTGGCTATCGCCTGCCTGACGATCACCTTCTCTTCACATCACTAACCTTCAGTTTCAACGAGATTCGCTCCGGGCTGGTGGGCGTCAACGGGATTGGGAAGACGACGCTGCTGGAGATTCTCGCCGGAAAACTGCCGTCCTCTTCCGGGAGCATTACGCGATGCGGACGGATCTCGTATCTGCCGCAGCGAGCGGCTCTCGATTCACGTGTGACAGTTGCAGGGGCTATTCGTCTTGCCGATGAAATTGCGGCATCTGAACGGGTCGCGCGAGGAGAGCCTGCGCCGGAAGATTTCGATCTCATTGCGGATCGTTGGGATTTACCGGAGCGCATCGAGATGACTTTTGAAAGGCTGGGCCTGGCGCATCTCGATCTGGATCGGAGCATCGAAAGTCTCAGCGGAGGGGAATTGACGCGTGTTCGGATCGCCGGGTTGTTACTGGAAGAGCCGGATTTCTTGATTCTTGATGAGCCGACCAATCATCTCGATCTGCCGGCGCGAGATTTCATCTACCGGCTGGTCTCGGAGTGGAAGAAGGGATTGATTATCGTGAGCCACGATCGAAGGCTCCTCTCTTTTGTCGATCAGATCGCGGAATTGAGCCCGAACGGATTGAAGTTCTACGGCGGAAATTTTGAGTTCTACCGCGAACAACACCGGCTCGAAAGAGAGGCCGCCGAGAACACGCTCGCGGGCGCCGAGCAGCGGTTGAAAGATGCGCGCTCAATCGCTCAGCGTACAAAGGAGAGGCAACAACGGCGGCAATCCACGGGCCGAAAAAATGCCCTGAAAAAGAAGATCCCTCGGATCGTGGCGGGTGGTCTGCGGCGTGCCGCGGAGAATAGCGCCGGCCGCCTCAAAGGCCGGCATGAGTTGAAGGTTGAAAGCGCTCAGTCGGAGGTCAAAGCGGCGCGTCTCAACTTACCGATCGAACACCAGATCACGATCGACCTCAAAAGCTCGAGAGTCATTCCGAACAAGCGCATGATCGAGTTGATCGGAGTCAACTATCGATATCCGGATGCTCCGCGGATGTTGTGGCCGGCGCCGTTGAGTCTTGAGATTTTCGGATCGGAGCGGATGTGGCTCAAAGGACCCAACGGTTCAGGCAAATCAACCCTTATCGATTTAATCTGTGGCAGAAAACAGCCATCGGCCGGGATGGCGAGGCTGGGAACGGAACGGATCAGCTTGCTCGATCAGAAGACCGGTATTCTCGATGATTCACTAACGATCCTGGCGAATATCAGGCGTTATGCCCCGTCGCGCCCGGAGCACGAGCTGAGAACTCTGCTGGGCAGGTTTCTCTTTATTCGCGATGATGTGTTGAAACCGGTCTCGGTGTTGAGTGGAGGAGAGAGAATGCGTGCCGGTTTGGCTTGTTTACTGGGCGGCGATCAGTCGCCGGAAATTCTGATTGCCGACGAACCGACCAACAATTTGGATTTACCGAGCATTGAAGAGTTGGTCTCAGCTTTCAGGGATTATCGCGGGGCCTTGATTGTTGTCAGTCACGATACGACGTTCGTCGAGGAACTAGGCATCGAGAGGGTTGTCGAACTGAGCTGACCTTAAGTGGGAGTATATTAAACCGCGGGCGTGCCATTGGATCGATCCGGAATCGTCAAACGAAGCGCTATTCTGGAAGGCTTCTCATGAATTTTTCGGGAATATTTCTTGCTGCCCCGGCCTTCCTCAAGAATTTCTCAATAGCCGTTCATATCTTAATGACCGTTTGTATCCTTCGTGATGTCTTAGAGAATTTGTCTCTATCAATCTATTGTGGTCTCGTTTGAAAATGCAAATTAGCGGATTAGCGATGAGCTTTTGCATGATGATCGTTTGCAGGTAGTTTTCCGCGACAACGGTCAATTAGCTGGTGCGTCAATTACCAGGCAGTAATTTCATCAGTGGTGAGGATTGCTGTCGATAACTGCCACAACGGACGGGAGATCAAGGTCAAATGAAGATTCGGGAAGTGTGGTGATGGGGAGCCACACGTGTGCCGAAATGAAAGATGATTCATTTCGGGGGCAATCGTTGAATCACTGGCTAAGATGAGGAGGGAAGATTCATTAAGTAGCAGCATGATACCTTCCGCCTGAATCGAACCACAGAAGACAGAGACAAATGGCACAGGCTTCAGCTTTGATCCTCAATGATTAAAGCTGAAGTTTGTGCCGGAATCTGTGATTTCGTTTGGGTAGTTGTCAACCTTCTACTCTCATTTTTCGACTTCACTCCCCAATCACAAGGTCATCAATCACCAGGTAGAAACAATTCAGGGCCCAGCTTTAACGGCGGGGCGACGCAGGTCGAGAGCTTGATCCAGGCTGCAGCGAAAAGCTGTTTGTCACGAACGACGGAGATGAAAAGGGCCGATCAAGGATCGCCGCATTGAGTTCATAGTTATGAAGAGTTACGTCCTCAGCAGCAATACTTCAAGGGTGCCACAAAGGGACTGCAAGTGGCTCTTGCCGCGTGCAGTCCCTCCAGGGCAAAAAATGACCGCTCGCAGCAGTAAGGATCAAGGAGATGGCTGTTAGAGATCAGAAGTTGACGAGAGTCCCTTACGGGCTCCTGGTGCTGGCCATCCTCCTTTTATCCGTCCTGCTTTTATTTATCGCGATGATTGACGGCGCATAATCCGATCAGCATTGTCCACTTACATCGCCCCAATTGTCCTCACAGGTTCCTCAGCCATTGGTCGCGGCCTGCTGATCGATTGCCGGCAATTTCGAAGAGGTGGACACTATAAGTTAAATATAGTATAAAACTCTTTGCGGTCGGCGGCAGTCAGATGAGCTGCCCTCAGAGTTGGAACTTTTGTTAAGAGTTTGAAGCTCTCAGTCTCGATTGAGATTTAGCATTAAATTGAGATTGAAGCTATCACAATACGGCGCGTGGCGATTTCCGGCGAATTGCTCCACGTAAAAAACTGCTAAAGAGCCAGGCCCGGAAATCCAGGATACAAGTTTTATCAGTTGAATTTGCAAGAAGCCTCGCGCTGGCGGATGAGTACTCACGCAGCGCGAGGCTTCTTGTTTAAGCGGGAGGTTCGAGTCGGCTGTTGATGGCCATCTTCAACGGCCATCGCCAAATGAGGGACGGCCAGGGGTCGGAAGGAAAAACTATGAGTCAATTTCGCGAATTCATTCGGGAAGATCGTGTTCGTATCTTTGATGGCGCGATGGGCACCATGCTTTACAAGAAGGGAGTCTATATCAATCGCTGCTATGACGAGCTGAATCTCTCCTCCCCCGAGTTGGTGGTCGAGGTCCACCGTGAATATATCAAGGCCGGCGCCGAGATTATCGAGACCAATACTTATGGCGCGTCACGTCTCAAGCTGGCCCAGCAGGGGCTCGATGAGAAGTTGGTCGAGATCAACGTGGCCGCCGCGCAGCTTGCGCGAAAGGCGGTTGAATCCTCCAGGCACGATGTCTTCATCGCCGGCGCGATCTCGCCGCTCGGCGTGCGGATCGAGCCATATGGTCCGACTTCGATTGACGAGGCGAAGGAGTTGTTCAAAGAACAGGCTCAGGCTCTGCTCGAAGGCGGCGTTGATTGCTTTGTGCTCGAAACATTTCACGATCTCGCGGAGATGCATCAGGCCATTCGGGCCGTTCGCGAACTGTCCGATCACGTCATCTTCGCCCAGATGACGATCAACGATCATGGTGAAACGGCTTACGGAACCTCGCCGGAGATCTTCGTCCATCGATTGGATCAATGGCTGAACGGAGGTGGCGACGATGTGATCGGATTGAACTGCGCGGTCGGACCGCAGATCATTCTCGAAGCGATTGAAAAGATGCGCCCTCACACGACGCGGCGCCTTTCCGCGCAGCCCAATGCCGGATTGCCGCGCGATGTGCAAGGGCGGCAGATGTATCTGGCGTCGCCTGAATATGTGGCCAAATATGCCAAACGATTGATCAATGCGGGAGTGAAGTTCATCGGCGGTTGTTGCGGCACATCACCCGAACACATCAAGCTGATCGTCGATGCGGTCAGGGCTTTGAGTCCGGGACGTCAAACCGTCCGCGCGATTACGATCGAGGAACAGAACGCACAGATCGCGGCCGTCCCTTTCGCCGAACGCTCGCGTTTTTCCGGCAAGATCGCCGCCGGTCAATTCGTCACCAGCGTCGAGATCGTTCCACCCAAAGGGTGTGATCCGTCGAAGATGATCGAGGGGGTGCGGAGCTTAAAAGAGGCCGGAGTCGATGCGGTCAATGTCCCCGATGGTCCGCGTGCGCAATCACGCATGGGCGCCCTGGCCGTTTCGTTGATCATCGAACAACAGGTCGGCATCGAAGCTGTCACACACTATGCTTGCCGCGACCGCAATCTGTTGGGCATGTTCTCTGACCTGCTTGGCGCGGCGGCGCTCGGGCTGCGCAATTTCCTGTTGGTGACGGGCGATCCGCCAAAGATGGGGCCTTACCCCGATGCCACGGCCGTCTTTGATATCGATTCGATCGGACTGACCAATCTGGTCAATCGTCTGAATCACGGCATCGATCCGGGCGGCAACCCGATCGGAGAGCCGACGGCGTTTGTCATCGGCGTCGGCGTCAATCCGGGCGCCATCGATCTCGATTATGAGATCAGGCGTTTCGAGTGGAAGGTCGAGGCCGGAGCGGAGTTCGCCATCACACAACCGGTCTTTGATGTCGAGCAGTTGAAGAGATTCCTCAAGCGCATCGAACACTGCCGGATTCCGGTCATCCCGGGCATCTGGCCGCTGACCAGTTATCGGAATGCCGAATTTCTGAACAACGAGGTTCCCGGCGTCTCGGTGCCGGGACCAATTCTCGAACGGATGCGCATGGCTCAGGATGGCGCGGCGTCCTTGAAAGAAGGCGTCAAAGTCGCCCAGGAGATGTTGATGGAGGTGCGGCCCTATGTTCAGGGCGTGCAGGTCTCGGCGCCGTTCGGCAAGATTCCGCATGCGCTTGAGGTCTTTGAAGTGTTGAAGCATTAACGATGAGTCGCTCGTAAGTCGGATCAGCAATATCGAAAGGCAAGTAAAGAAGAGATGAATTATTCGGATATTAAAGAAAAACTCGAAAGATTGCTCAGCCAACGCCTCGTCATCATTGATGGAGCGATGGGAACGATGGCTCAAAGTTATCGACTTGACGAAGCGGCGTATCGCGGTGACCTCTTTAAGGATTGGCCGCTCGACCTGAAGGGGAATTACGATGTGCTCTGTTTGACGCAGCCGCAGATCGTGATCGAGATTCATCGCCGATATCTCGAAGCCGGCGCCGACATTATTGAGACCAACACCTTCAGCGCCCAGGCCATCTCACTCGCCGATTACAAGCTGGGGCATCTGGCCTTTGAATTGAACCTGAACGCGGCGCGTCTCGCCCGAAAGGCGGCGGATGAGTTCATGGCGGAAAATCCCGAGAGAACCTGTTTCGTCGCGGGCGCGCTCGGACCGACCACGCGCAGCACTTCGCTCTCGCCTGATGTCAATGATCCGGGTTATCGCGCCGTCACATACGATCAGGTCATGCAGGCTTATTACGATCAGGTGCGTGGGTTGATCGAAGGCGGAGTTGACCTGCTGATCGTCGAAACGGTCTTCGACACGCTCAATTCAAAGGGCGCGCTCTTTGCGATTCAGAGATATTTTGATGAAACGGGCCGGAGAGTGCCGGTCATGTGCTCGTTCACGATCACTGATGCGAGCGGACGCACACTCAGCGGCCAGACAGTCGAGGCATATTGGAATTCGGTCTCGCACATGAATCTATTGAGCATCGGCATCAACTGTGCGCTGGGGCCCAAAGAGATGCGTCCATTCATCGAAGAACTGGCTCGCATCTCGCCCATCTACATCAGTGCCTATCCCAATGCCGGATTGCCTGATCCGCTCTCGCCGACCGGGTTCCCGGAGACGCCTGCGACGATGGCTCCGCAGTTGCGCGAATGGGCGCAGAACGGCTGGCTCAATTTCGTCGGCGGGTGCTGCGGCACGACGCCGGATCATATTCGTGCGATTGCCGAAGCAGTCAAGGATTGCCCGCCGCACGTGCCTCCAAAGGTCGCGCCGTATTTGCGTCTGAGCGGGCTTGAACCTCTTACTCTGCGGCCCGATACGAACTTCGTCAACATCGGAGAGCGAACCAACGTCACCGGTTCGCCAAAGTTCGCCAAGTTGATTCTGAACGGTCAATACGAAGAAGCGCTGAGCGTCGCCCGGCAGCAGGTCGAGAACGGAGCGCAACTGATCGACGTCAATATGGATGAGGGGTTGCTCGATTCGGAAGCGGCCATGACCAAATTTCTGAACCTCATTGCCGCTGAACCGGATATTGCGCGCGTGCCGATTGTGGTCGATTCGTCGAAATGGTCCGTCATCGAGGCCGGTTTGAAATGCGTTCAGGGCAAGGCGGTGGTCAATTCGATCTCACTCAAAGAGGGCGAGGATAAGTTCAAAGAGCAGGCGCGATTGATCCGCCGTTACGGAGCCGCCGTGATCGTCATGGCCTTTGACGAGAAGGGGCAGGCCGACAATTACGAGCGCCGCCTCGAGATTTGCGAGCGAGCCTACCACATTCTGGTGGATGAGGTCGGGTTCCCTCCTCAAGATATTATCTTTGATCCGAATATTCTGACCGTTGCGACCGGCATGGAGGAACATAACAACTACGCGGTCGATTTTATCCGGGCGACGAAATGGATCAAAGAGCACTTGCCGTTGGCGAAAGTCAGTGGCGGCGTCAGCAATATCTCGTTCTCGTTCCGCGGCAACAACGTCGTGCGCGAAGCCATGCATTCGGCCTTCCTCTATCACGCGATTAAAGCCGGAATGGATCTGGGAATTGTCAATGCGGGGCAACTCGCCGTCTATGACGAAATCCCGAAAGACCTGCTCGAACTGGTCGAGGATGTCCTGCTCAATCGACGGCCTGATGCGACCGAGGCTTTGATTGCGTTTGCCGAATCGGTCAAGCAGCAAGAGAAGGCCGAGACCAGGGAAGAGGAGTGGCGCTCCACCGAGGTGGAAAGCCGTTTATCCCATGCGCTGGTCAAAGGCATCGCCGATTATATCGAGCAGGATGCCGAAGAAGCGCGGCAGAAGTACGGCACGCCCCTCGCCGTCATCGAAGGGCCGTTGATGGACGGCATGAACGTGGTCGGCGATCTCTTTGGATCGGGCAAGATGTTCTTGCCGCAAGTGGTGAAATCGGCCCGCGTCATGAAGAAGGCGGTGGCATATCTGCAGCCGTTCATGGAGGCCGAGAAGCGGGCAAAAGGAAACGGGAACTCGCAAGGCAAGATTTTAATGGCCACGGTCAAAGGCGACGTCCACGATATCGGCAAGAATATCGTCGGCGTCGTGCTGGCCTGTAACAATTATGAAGTGATCGACCTCGGGGTGATGGTCCCGTGCGAGCGGATCCTGAAGACCGCTCGTGAGCTGAACGTCGATCTCATCGGCCTCAGCGGATTGATCACTCCTTCGCTCGATGAGATGGCCCACGTCGCCCGCGAGATGCAGCGGGAAGGTTTCACCGTTCCCTTGTTGATCGGCGGGGCGACGACCAGCCGGGTTCATACCTCGGTCAAGATCGCGCCTCATTACGAACCGCCGGTCGTCCACGTCCTTGACGCTTCGCGCGCCGTTCCGGTCATCGGAGCCCTCGTCAAACCAGAGACGCGCGGCCAATTCGCCCTCAAGAATCAATCCGAGCAGCAACGCGATCGGGAGCTCTTCGCGGGCGGCCGTGAACAGCAAACGATGCTCACTCTCGCCGCGGCGCGAGCGAATCGCACGCCGATCGATTGGACGGCGACCGAGATCGCCAAACCGGAGTTCGTCGGCACCAGATTGCTCAAGAACTATCCGCTTGAGCAGATCGTCCCGTTCATCGACTGGTCGCCGTTCTTTCACACCTGGGAATTGAAAGGAGTCTTCCCGCGAATCCTCGACGATCCGGCGGTCGGCGTGCAGGCTCGCAAACTTTACGAGGATGCGCAGCAACTGCTCCAACAGATCGTCAGCCGCAAATTGCTCAAGGCGCATGCCGTTTATGGTTTCTGGCCCGCCAACAGCGCCGATGACGACATCGAGGTCTATCTCGACGAATCGCGTTCGCAGGTCTTGACGACATTCCATACATTGCGTCAGCAGACAGAGAGACGGGAGGGGCAATTCAATCAGGCCCTGGCCGATTTCATCGCCCCGAGATCGTCGGGGCGCGCCGATTATCTGGGAGGTTTCGCCGTCACTGCCGGCGTCGGACTGGATCTGCTCTGCGCACGATTCGATCGCGATCGCGACGATTACAATTCGATTATGGCCAAGGCCCTGGCCGATCGCCTCGCCGAAGCTTTCGCCGAGCTGATTCACAAACGGGCGCGTGAAGATTGGGGCTATGGCCTGAGCGAAAATCTAAGCCACGAAGATTTGATTAAGGACCGTTATCGCGGCATTCGACCGGCGCCCGGATATCCGGCGCAACCGGATCATACTGAAAAGCGGATCTTGTTCGACCTGCTGCAGGCAGAGAAGAGCGCCGGAATCGCCTTGACCGAGTCATTTGCGATGCTTCCCGCAAGCTCGGTCAGCGGCCTCTATTTCGCGCATCCCGAATCGAAGTACTTTGTGGTGGGCAAGATCGAACGCGACCAGGTCGAAGATTACGCCCGTCGTAAGGGGATGGAGGTGCGGGAGGTGGAACGATGGCTCGCCCCCAATCTCAACTACGAACCCTAGATTCCATCACAAATCGCGATCATTTCCGGCGTTTTTCAGCTTGTTGCTCTCGCCTGTCAAGCTTTGCCCGGCCGGCCGCAAGGCGTTGTCGGTAAGTGTTGAGCGATAAGCACTTTTAGCGCTAAATATTTGCAGCCAAAGTCTTTATCCTGTGCTAAAATGTCGTTATGCACCTCCAACGTATTGAGGCGACAAACTTTCGCAACCTATCCGGTGTCATCGAGTTTTCTCACGGTCTCAATATTATTGGCGGCGCTAACGCGCAGGGCAAAAGCAGTTGGCTTGAGGCCGTTTATCTCCTCGCCACGACCAAGTCTTTCCGCACTGCGTATCCGCGTGAGGTCATCGCCCATCAAACAAAGGAAGCGCTCATCCGTGGCACTGTGGCGCATGGAAATCTGACGAAAGATCTGCAACTGCTGGTCACCGACACGACCAAACAGACTTTCGTCAACGGTAAGCGAGAGGCCGTTGCACGCTACTTGAGTTCGCTCGATGTCATTGCCTTCACCGCTGACGAGATGGACGTCATTCGCGGAGCGCCGGAGGCCAGAAGAAAGTTTCTTGATCGCGGCATCTTCGGAATTCTGCCCTCGTATCTGGGCACATTAGCCGAATATAATCGCGTTTTAAAGCAGAAGAATGCGCTGTTGCGTGAAGCGATGGAGGCGGAAGACCCGGTCAGATACTACGATTTAATCCAGCCGTGGAATGATCAGCTGGTTGCGCTGGGGGGAGAGATTCACCTGGCGCGTGTCGATTATGTCGAGCGCCTGGGGGCGAGGTTACAGCCCGGGCTTTTTGAGGCGGAAGAGATCACGATTCGCTACAAGTCATCGCTCGAAGGGAAGGGCGATCTGCTGAATTATGCCGATTTGTTGCGAGAAAGGTTGAGGTTCAGAATCAAGAGTGAGATTGCGGTCGGATATTCGCTCGTCGGTCCGCATCGGGATGATCTGGAAATCCGCTTTGACGGCTATGAGATAGCCCGTTTCGGCAGTTCCGGGCAGCAGCGCAGCGCCTTGCTGATTCTTGATCTGGCGCAATTGAGTGTGTACCATGATTGTTTTGAGGAGTATCCGATTTTCTTGATTGACGACATTGATGCCGAATTGGACGGCACGCGGATTGAGATTCTGCTCAGCTACCTCGATGGCAAGGCGCAGACCATCGTCTCGACCTCCAAACATTCAATCGCCGACCGCTATCGTCATCGCGCTGCAATATTTTTGGTTCAATCCGGCAAGGCGACCGAGAGCCGGTCTGTGCCGGGTGATGAGTTTGCGGAAGCGAAAGAAACGGTTGCAACGAAAAATGAATCTTGAGTCCGGAGGCTCAAGACTGAAGACTCCCTAACTGAAGGTTTATGAAAGCAAAAGAGAAGAAGCAGGACATTGAAAACATGGCAAAAGAAAGAAACGGTAATCAAACCAACGGCGGTAATGACAAATACGGCGCCGAGCAGATCACCGTGCTCGAGGGGCGTGAAGCTGTGCGCAAACGCCCGGCGATGTACATCGGCTCTACCAGTGAATTAGGGCTGCACCATCTTGTCTACGAAATAGTTGATAATTCGATCGATGAAGCGCTCGCGGGGTTCTGCGAGAAGGTCGGAGTGACGATCCATCTGGACAATTCCATCACGGTTGAGGACGACGGACGTGGGATTCCGGTGGACATTCATCCGAGCGAGAAGCGGCCGGCGGCAGAAGTGGTGATGACCGTTTTGCACGCGGGCGGCAAATTTGACAGTAATGCTTATAAGGTCTCGGGAGGTTTACACGGCGTTGGCGCTTCAGTGGTGAACTTCTTGTCGGAGTGGCTGCGGATGGAGATCCGCCGCGACAACGGCGTCTATGAGCAGGAGTATCAACGCGGAATTCCGGTTGCCCCGCTCAAAAAGACCGGCACGGCGAAACGGCGCGGCACCAAGATCACCTTCAAACCCGATGCTGAAATCTTCACCACGACGGAATTCAGCTTTGACCGGTTGTCGGAGCGTTTGCGCGAGAAAGCCTTTCTCAATAAAGGCATCAGAATCACGATCACCGACGAACGGTCCGAGACTGAAAAGATGCACGAGTTCTACTATGAAGGCGGCATCGCAGAGTTCGTCAAACATCTCAATAAGAACAAGAACGTTTTGCACCCCAAACCGCTCTACTTCGAGAGAGATCCGTCCGAAGAGGATAGTCTGACCATCGAGATCGCCATGCAATACAACGATGGTTACGATGAGAAGGTCTTTTCGTTCGCCAATAACATCAACACGGTTGACGGAGGCACGCATTTGTCGGGGTTCCGTTCGGCCTTGTCGAAAGCGATCAACAAATATGCCCAGTCTTCCGGTCTGATCAAGGACTTTAAGGGCCAGCTGACGGGCGACGATGTCCGTGAGGGTCTGGTCGCCGTGATTGCGGTCAAACTGCCGCAGCCGCAGTTTGAGGGCCAGACGAAAGGAAAGCTCAACTCCGATGTTCAAGGGCCGGTGACCTCGTTCTTCTACGATAAACTCAACACCTTTTTTGAGGAGCATCCGCCCGTTGCCAAACAGATCGTGGGCAAGGCGGTCGAAGCGGCGCGCGCGCGGGAAGCCGCACGCAAGGCGCGTGAGATCGTCCGCAAAGGCGCGCTCAACTCGATGAATCTCCCGGGCAAGCTCGCCGATTGCGCGGAGAAAGACCCGGCCGCCTGCGAGCTGTTCATCGTCGAGGGAGACAGCGCCGGAGGCAGTTGTAAGATGGGGCGCGACCGCCGGACGCAGGCCATTCTCCCGCTCAAAGGCAAGATCCTCAACGTCGAGAAGGCGCGTTTCGATAAGATGCTGTCGCACAGCGAGATCAAGGCGCTGATCACGGCTCTCGGAACGGGGATCGGCAAAGACGACTTCGATATCGAGAAATTGCGGTATCACAAAATCATCCTCATGTGCGACGCCGACGTTGACGGCAGCCATATCCGCACCTTGCTCCTGACTTTCTTCTACCGGCAGATGCCGCAGTTGCTCGAACACAAGACGACCGATGGTGAAACGAGGGGCTATGTCTATATTGCGCAGCCGCCGCTCTATAAGGTCAAGAAGGGCAAGACTGAGCGTTACATCAAGGACGACCGCGAGATGAACCGCTACCTAATGAGGAAGGCGACCGAAGAGGTTTCGATCACGGTCAAGAAGAGCGGCGAAAAGATCGAGGGCCGAGACCTCACGGGCCTTCTCGAAAAGTTGATCGAATTCAACGGGTACTATCTCAAGCTCGCACGCCGGCTGGTTGATCCCAAAATCGCCGATACGCTGCTTGAAGCGTTGAGCGGTCGCAAGGGACTCATGCAGAAGGAAGGGCGCAAACTGCATGACGTCTTCGCCGATGAAAGCTTGCTCGGCAAAGTCGAAGCTGAGATGGCGGAGGCCGGATACAAGACCGCTTTGATCTCGGACGAAGAGCACGGCCTGTTTGAGATCGAGATCAAGAACGTCAATAACGGAGGCAGCATCCTGATCGACTGGGAGCTGGCGACTCACGTTGAATTCCAGCGCGCGGTCGAGCTCTCCAAATCGTTAGTTCAAATCAGCCAGCCGCCGTTTGTGATCAAAGAGGGTAATTCGGAGGTCGAAGTCGGATCGCGCAATGAATTACTCGATCATATCCTGACCGCGGCCAAGAAGGATTTACACATTCAGCGTTACAAAGGGCTCGGCGAGATGAATCCGGAGCAGCTGTGGGAGACGACGATGGATCCCGAAAAACGAACGCTGCTGCAAGTCAAGATTGACGATGTGGTCGAGACCGACGAGATCTTTACGGTCTTGATGGGCGATCAAGTCGAACCGCGCCGGAGGTTTATTGAGGATAACGCGCTCGACGTCAAAAACCTCGATATCTAAGCGAGATCTCAGACGGTCGAGAACGAAACACGCGAATTGCTCCGCTCAAGCCTCCGCGTGTTTCGCTCTCTGATGATTGATCAACTCTCGCTGTGTTCCTCGCCATCGTAATGCCAGACGACCGTCTCGTCTTCGACCCTGGTCTCGATGTGGACTGGGCGCCCCCAGAGTTTGAAGACATATTCAAGCACTTTGCGCGCGTACTTCTGATCGAGTTCCGCACTCTCGTAGCGGTGGCGGAGATAAAGTTCGCGGTTGCCGTCATAATCGCCTTCGACCACTTCGATGTAGGGGAACCCAAAGTTGGTCATATTGGCGACGAGCTGATCCCGGACACGTTCCCATCGTTTCTCGGTCACCGTCCAATCCTCTTCATCAACCAGTTCAAAGACGAAGAGGTCCAGTTCTTCGCACAACTCTTCGGTCAGGTAATTGCGAAGTAACGAGACGTCGTTTTCGATCTCTCTGACCTCGAAGATCTTGGCGCGGCCTTCGCCGGGTTTGCGTCCGAATCTCTCCTGTTCCTCCCGCGTCGGGTTGTCCCAGCGCTTTTCGATGTCCTCGAGGATTTTATAACCGAGGTAATAAGGGTTGAGCTGGTTGCGATGCGGCGAAATGACGCCCGCATGCAACTCGGCAAATTCGATGTGTTCATTGTCGGGGAGATCCAGTTCGCGCATGATTCGCGAATGCCAATAAGATGCCCATCCTTCATTGAGAATCTTGGTCTGCATCTGAGGTACAAAGTAGAGCATCTCGTCATGAACCATACTCATGATGTCGCGCTGCCAGGGTTGCAGAATCGGGGAATGCTGCATGATGAACCAGACCAGGTCTTTCTCGGGATCCATTTTTTGGTCCTGGGTCTTTGTCGAACTGGCCTTGAGGATCGCCTCTCGTTCCTGCGGCGAGATCAGATCATCGTCAGGTCCGACGGAGGCGCGTCTGGTCTCCGGTTCTTCACCCTTCTTGAGATCGCGGCGTTTTTGGATGAAGAAGTTCGGGTCGATGTGCTCCTCGATTGAGAGCACGGCGTCGAGGAACTCTTCCACGACCTTGCGGCCGTATTTGAACTCGTAATTATTGATATGCCGTGCGTGAGTTGCCGCGTCATCGACCATCCGGCGATTGGTATGTGAGAAGTAGATATTATGTTTGAAGAAATCAACGTGGCCCAGAACGTGCGCAATGACGAGCTTATTCTGCAGCAACGAGTTGGTCTCGAGCAGGAACGCGTATGACGGATTCGAGTTGATCACAACTTCGTAGATCTTTGACAGGCCGAAATCGTACATCGTCTTCATCTTGTAGTAGGCTTTGCCGAAGGTCCAATGTGAATAACGTCCAGGCAAAGCATAGGAGCCGATTTCGTACATGACCGTCGCCGGGACAATTTCGAACCTCGTCGGAAAGGGGTCGAGACCGAACTTTTTGGTCGCGATCTCCCAAATTTGTTCGAGCGCCTTCTCGAGTTCTCTTACTTCTCTGTCCATAGATTCCTCGGATTTTCTGGTGTCTTTGAAATATGCTGGACCCCACTATATCACACGAATTGCAGACTATCGATAACTCGACTTTTCGCCGAGCCGGTGCGATCATCCGCAGCGGCGAACTTGATGATTAAGGATCAGCTCGCGGCTTTGCAAAGAATGCTTCAAAGGACAGCTATCATGTTCAATTATGCCGAGATGCCGACGGCGGATTTACTCTCCCTGCTCATTCAAGAAGAAGATCGGGTGACGCGGCAACACATTGAAGAGCTGGTGCGACGCGGGGAAGAGGCCGCCGAACCGCTGCGCGCGATTTTGACGAACGAAGATTACTGGTACGAAGGGCAGGGGGGCGATTACTGGATGCCGTTTCACGCCATCGCCATCCTCAGCGCCATCCCGGATGAAAAGGCTCTCCCCGGCCTGATCGACATGCTTCCGCATGCCTACTTTTCCAATCACGACTGGGTCTTTGAAATTTTGCCGGCCTCTCTCGCCCAATTTGGCGAACAGGCAGTAGAGCCGCTGATGGGGTTTATCGATCAATATCGTGGCGCATATCGTGATAATCCGGACTATTCCAACTGCCGTCACGATTGTTCCGCGGCTTTGACTCGGATTGCGCTGGAAAATGATGTGAGCCGTGATCGTATTACCAGCTTCGTCTGCGGTCTCTTCACCAATCCGGAAGAAGACGACAAGATGTTCCTTTCACTCAGCGCCGCCCATCCGGTTGCTCTCGACGGAGATCGAGGCGTGAATGCTTTGGAGGCGGCTTATCGCCGCGGCGCCATTCTGACCTCGATCGCCGGCAAATTTAATGATTTTATCAAGTCATTCGATAATTCGAGTTCCGAACTCCTGATCGATCTCGAAACGGGACTCTTCGATTTCTACTCGCCTCGGGCAATTGAAGAGAGACGGCGAGAAAGGGCCGCGCAGAAAAAAGAGAAGCTCTATTGGGGCGCCGACGAAGTCGCTGTGCCGACTGGCTATAATGTCTCACAAGGAGGCAATCTGGTCCGCGATGAGAAGGTCGGACGGAACGATCCATGCCCCTGCGGTTCGGGCAAGAAATATAAGAAATGCTGTGGTGCGTCGGAATAACGGATTAAAGTGCGATCTGCCTAAATTGAGCCGAGAATTCCAACGGGCTCTGGTCTTTTGATTTCTCATTCATCAATGTGACATACTTCCGCGGATCCCCGTCAATTCAGTCTTTTGTTTGAAACGCCATGTTTCTCATTAATTTCACCCGTGCCATTACGTGCAAAATGGCGTTGTATGAGCTCCTCGGCGAGAAAGGCCGAAAATTGGAGGAAGAGTATATGAAGAAGGTCGGACTTTTAGTTGTGAGCGTGTTGTTCTTAACATTGTTCGCAATTATCGGAGACGGGCAGAATGCACAGCCCGCAGATGAGAAAGAGACATTTACCACCCGGACGACGCTAGCCGTTAGATATGTTGAAAACAAGAAGACGTTTGTCAATCTGACCGGCACGCCACTTGCGCCGCGGATCACCGGGAAAGCCGAGGTCGAATACAAGAAAAACGACGCGCGGATCAAGGTCAAAGTTCAAAATCTCGATAACCCGCAGGTTTACGGACCGTTCTATACGACTTATATCGTGTGGGCTGTGACTCCGGAAGGCCAGGCGGAAAATTTGACTGAGCTGCCGAGTGGCAACGATGCCGAGGTCCAGGCGATGAGTGCGGCCCAAACCTTCGGCATTATTATCACCGCCGAACCACACAGTGCAGTTAAGATGCCTTCGTCAAAGGTGCTCGTCGAGACGACCTTGCCGAAGAATGTCACTTCCGGCGTCCAGACCGTCCAGGCCGGTTATCGCGCCGATAAAGGTCAACTGTATGAAGTCGGCGGTAATGATCCGGCGGCGCTACAGCCGGATTATTCTACGCCGCGCCTCGTGCTCGGGGCGCGCCGGTCGATCGACATCGCACGCCGCGTCGGAGCCAAGGAGTACGCAGGCGATGAATGGCAACAGGCGCAGAGCATGCTGGCAAAGCTTGAACAGATCTGGCCGCGCAATCTGAAGGATGAGAACAAGTTCAGCGGCCTGGCGCGTGACGTTATGCGGCTCAGTCAGGTCGCGCGCGACCTGGCGACCGAGCGCGAGTATCAAGCACGCATCGAAGACGAACGGCAGGCGCGACTGCGCAACCTCGAAGAGGCCCGCGCCCAGGCTGAACGCGCCAAGGCCGAGGCCGAAAGTGAAAGACTGGCGGCCGAACGCGCCAAAGCGGAAGCCGAAAGAGCCAAGGCCGAAGCCGAGCGCGCCGCCCGGTCGGCTGAAGAGGAACGCCAGCGCCGAGACCTGGCCGCACGCGAAGCCGAAGCGGCCAGAGCCAAAGCAGAGAAGGCCAAGGCGATGGAGGAGGCCGCTCGCGCCGAGGCAGAGAAATCTCGTCAGGAGGCAGAGAAATCTCGCCAGGTGGCGGAAGATGCCAAGCGCGAACGTGACGCCGCCATGCAGAAACTCTATGTCTCTCTCTCCGAAATTCTCGAAACGAAACGCGAGACGCGCGGTTTCATCGTCAATCTCGGTGATGTCCTCTTTGATACCGGCAGAGCCACGCTCAAACCGACCGCCCGCGAGAAGTTGAGCAAATTGGCCGGCATCCTCCTCGCCTATCCGGGCAATTTGATGCTTGAGATCGAGGGCCATACCGACAGCGTCGGCTCGGATGAGCTCAACAACAAGCTCTCGCAAAGTCGAGCCGAATCGGTCCGCGATTATATGCTGCAGGCCGGCGTCAAGCAGGACCGCGTCAAAGCCGTCCGCGGTTTCGGCAAGAGTAAACCGATCGCTACTAATGACACGGCTGCCGGACGCCAGATGAATCGCCGCGTCGAAGTCGTGATCGAGGATTCGGATCAAGCCAAGCAATAAGGGATCAAGGATGAAAGGAAGAAAAGGAGGAAGAGAGAAATGAAGGATGAGGAATGAAGGAAAGTACTTTTTCTTTTTTATCAAAAAAGAGCCGCTTTCCTTCTTCTTCCCACCTTTATCTTTCTCCTTTCCGCCTTTTCTTCGTCCGTCTTCGTCCGTCTTCGTCCGTCCCTCCTTCTCCCGGACTTCCCCCTTGGCCACAATATTTGCGCTGGAAAATTATTTTTGGCGATAGCGGTTGACAATTTATGAATCAGGCCGTAAAATCTCAAGGTTTCGGCGCAGGAACGCCCCCAACTATGCCTCATTACAGAAGAACTCATGCAAAGCCAGGCTATTAAGACCCTTGAATTCGACAAACTCAAGGCAGTGCTCGCACAGCAAATTCGCACTCCGTTGGGCGCTGTGCTGGTTGATGAGCTGAAGATTTCGGACGGCGCGGAAGAGATTGTGCGCCAATTGCGGCAGACCAGCGAGGGGGTAGTCTACTTGCGTGAGGGAACGGCGCTGGACATTAACGATCTGCCCGATCCGCGTCCGGCGCTCGGCAAATTGAATGTGGCTGATATCAACCTCGAGCCGTATGAAATTTTAAACCTTTTGCGGTTGATCTCGGTGGCGATGGGGTTGCGGGAGACTTTCCACGAAGAGTCGGGAAAATTCCCTTTATTGCGAGAGATTACTGAGGCGGTCCCGAACCTGCGCGCGCTCTACCAGCGGCTGCGCGGGCGGATTTCACCGACCGGAGAGGTGGAGGATTTCGCCAGTCCGGAATTGCGCGAGGTGCGCTTCCAAATTTCCAAGCTGCGCGGGCAAGTTCAACGTTCACTGGAAAATATCCTCAAACGGGCCGAAGAAGATCACGCCCTGCGCGATGATTTCATTACGATCCGCAATGAGCGGTACGTCATTCCGATTCGGAACGATAATCGAGGTGCGGTGGCGGGCGTCGTTCACGGAACGTCGTCATCCGGGCAAACGGTCTTCATCGAGCCGCTCGAAACGATCGATCTCAACAACGAACTGGTGCGGTTGCGTGAGGTCGAACAGACCGAGATTACTAAAGTCCTCTTCGCCATTACCGAAGAGTTGCGTGAAGAGCGCGCCGGTTTATGGGCGATGGCTGAAGCCGCCGGATTGGTCGATTTCATTGCGGCCAAAGCCCGGCTGGCAATTGCGCAGAATGCCATCGAACCCAACATCAATCGCAATGGGACACTTTTGCTCAAACATGCGCGGCACCCGTTGCTCGAAGAGAATTTGAAGGCGCAGCATCTGCCGATTGTTCCGATCTCCCTCGAACTTGATGCAAATCATCGTGTCATGGTCGTGAGCGGACCCAACGCCGGAGGCAAGACCGTCGTCTTAAAGACCGCGGGTCTGCTCTCATTGATGGCGCAGGCGGGGCTTCACGTCCCGGCGACTGATGCCGATCTGCCGATCTTCAACCAGGTGCTGGCGGATATTGGCGATCACCAGTCGATCGCCGCCAACCTCTCCACTTTTACGGCGCATATCCGCAATATTCGAGAGATCAGCGATGAGCTCGATCCGCCCGCTTTGATCTTACTTGATGAGGTCGGCACCGGAACCGATCCGGAAGAAGGCTCCGCGCTTGGGGTGGCGATGGTCGATTATTTCCACGAACGCGGCGCACATATCATCGTGACAACCCATTACAGCAGTCTCAAGATCTATGCGACCAATACGCCGGGCGTCGTCAACGCCAGCGTTGAGTTCGATGAAAAGACCCTCAAACCAACCTATCGTTTATTGACGGGGTTGGCGGGCTCGTCTTCGGGCATCGAGATTGCACGGCGATTCGGATTGCCGGCGGCAATCACCGAACGCGCTGCCGACAAGGTCAAGACCTCCACCGCCGAGGCGACCGAATATCTGCGTAACCTGAAAGAACAGTTCGATCAAAATCAGCAGATCATTGCCGCGCTCGAAGAGGAACGCGCGGCCGTCGCCGACAAATATGCGAAGCTCGAACTGGATTTCATCAAGCGCGAGCGGGCGCGCGAGGCGGAGTTCCGGGACGAATTGCAAAAAATAGTCAATGAATTCGCCCTCAAAGCCGAGAAATTTGCCTCTCTGATTGAAGATGCGGCCAATGCCCGCCGCGTCCGAAAGGATATCGAGAGGCGGACGGTCGAACTGAAAGTCGCCGCCAGCACCGCGGTGCGCCAGAATCGGCAGAAACACGAGGAACTCATCGGCGCCGGAGAGGCGCCGGAGTCAGAGACGGCGGACCGTGCCGGCCATGATGAGCCGGCCGATTTTCATCCCGGGGATCGTGTCCGGCTTCTCTCCTTGAATCAGGAAGGCATTATTGAATCGGTCGATGAGCACGAGATCGAGGTCCGGGTCGGAGCACTCAGGTTTCGTGAGCAACGAGAGAATTTACGATTGGTTGAACGCCGCGTTGAACCTAAAAAGGGCGCTAAAGCGGCGATTGGGCTGCCCAAAGGCGTCTCCGTCTCATTGCTGGAGCAACCGCAAATCAGCAGTGAGTTGAATGTGATCGGCAAGACTGCCAATGAGGCGATCGAAGCCGCCGATAAATTTCTAGATGCTGCTTATCTAGATAACTACGACAACGTCCGGATTATTCACGGGGTCGGAATGGGGGCGCTGAAACGCGCCATCGCCGATCTCCTCTCAGGTCATCCACACGTCGCCAGGTTTTATCCGGCTGCACCCAATGAGGGAGGCAACGGGGCGACGGTCGTCGAACTGAAGAAGTAAAGAAGGAAAGACTGAAGAAAGATGAAGGGGGCAAGAAGGATGCAGAGTGCTGAGTGCAGAATAAAGGATGAGGAATAAAGGATGAGGAAGAAAGGATAAGGTATGAAGGAAGATGGATGAAGGAAGGAACTTTATTTTTTATAAAAAAATAAAAAGCGTTTTTATAGAGAATAAAAAGACGTTTATCTTCCTCTTCCTACTTTCATCCTTTCACTTTCATCCCCCATCCATCTCTTCCTCCTCCCTGATCCTTCCCCCTTTGACCTTTTGATTATGCCTTCGATCATCAAATCGTTTGACTCGTATAAGATCTATCACTTTGGCGGGCGCAAACCTCTTGAGGGGGTGATGGCCACGGTCTGGGTTCCATGCTTTCACCATGGGAAACAGGTGGGGTCATTGAATTTCATGTATGACGAGTCTGATGTTGAGAACAACGATTATGAAAATGATCAGATCATCCTCTTCTATCATATTGACCGGTTTGAAGAGATTGTGACTACTTTACGTTATGAGGCTCCGCTCTTTCTGATGCTGAACACCGATTCTTTAGAGGGCGCTCTGATTACCAAAGAGATGGAGCCGGTGGGAGAAGAAGAGGCTAGCCATCGCTTTTCTTCTTGAAGCTGGTGCAGCTAATACCGGTATCTTATGCGGATTCCGCGCGGGTTCAGTGAAGAGTTGCGTAATAAAGCCGACATTCTGCAGGTGATCGGCGATTATGTTTCATGCAAGAAGAAGGGGGCAAACTACTGGGCCTGTTGTCCCTTTCATCATGAGAAGACACCCAGTTTTAGCATCACTCCGGCGAAGCAATTCTTCAAGTGCTTCGGTTGCGGCAAAGCGGGTGATGTCTTTGCTTTTGTCATGGAGATTGAAGGCTGCCCATTTCCGGAGGCAGTCAAGATCGTGGCGGACAAATGCGGAGTAACGATTCCGATAGTGTCCACTAAAGAAGACTCGAAGGAGTTCGAAGAACGCGATCGCCAGCGGGCTGAATTGATGCAGATCAATCAATGGGCGACCGAATTCTTCGAGCAAAATCTGACCGAGACCGCCGAGGGCAAACGAGCCTTGAGCTACCTCACTCAACGAGGCATAAATAACGATACCAGAAAGGCTTTTCGGCTGGGCTATGCCCCTCAGAGCTGGGATGCGATGAGCAATTTTCTGCGCTCACGAGGCGCCTCCAAGACCCAGATTGAGCGCAGCGGCTTGGTGACTCTCAAAGAACAGGGGACGGGGTTCTATGACCGCTTCCGTGGTCGTCTAGTGTTTCCAATTTGCGACACTCAAGGCCGAATTGTCGCCTTTGGTGGACGCATTGTCGCCGAGGGCGAGCCGAAATACCTCAATTCACCTGAGACTGTCCTCTACACCAAAGGACAGCATCTGTTTGGATTGAATTATTCTCGCGAGGCCATCCGAAAACAGAATTATGCGATCCTGGTCGAAGGCTATTTGGATTTTCTCATTCCATATCAAGCCGGGGTGAAAAATTTGGTGGCGAGCTTGGGGACGGCGCTGACGGAGAACCAGGTTCGGCTCTTGGCTCGTTATGTGCGGCAAATTATCGTCAATTTCGATCCGGATTCGGCCGGCGTTGCGGCGACTAAGCGTAGTCTGGAGTTGCTTTTAGCCGAAGGATTCAAAGTTAAAGTCTTGACTTTACCAGACAACTTGGATCCTGACGAGTACATCAGATCGCACGGATCTGACGGTTATTTGGGGCTCTTGAAGCGGTCACAGTCTTTTGTGGACTACATTGTCGAAGAGGCGGTCAAGTCAAACAACCAGGAGAGTCCAAGCGGCAAAGTCGAAACGATCAACGCGATTTTACCGTACTTGAAGTTGATCAAGGATCGGATTGAGCGGGCAGAGCATTGTGAACGTATTGCCGACCGGTTGAAGATTGATAGCAAATTATTTCGCGAAGAATTCAATAAAGCTGTCGACACGCGGTCTGAAAAGATCAGCGAGCGTGCCGTCACAGCGACAATCGTCGTTAAACCTGCGGAGCGAAAATTGCTTGAAATCCTGCTCAATCAAGCGTCTATCCGGCGGCAAATGATGTTGCAGATGACAGCGGACGATTATGAGGGGCTAAGAACGGCCCACATCTTCCGTCTGATCTTTAAGCTTGAGCGTCAAGGAAGAGAGCCGACATACCCGGCGCTAAGCGAGGAGTTGGGTGATGAGGATATGGCTCGTGAGTTGCTGGCGAAATTAATGATTAGTGATCCTGGGGATGTGTTGGAAGGGGCTGCGATTGATCAGAGCCGGCTCGAACAGGTAACGCGTGAAGCGGCAGAAAGCCTTCACAGCCTGCGATGTACGAAACTGGCGGAAAAACAAGCAGCACTACAAATCGAAATTAACCAGGCACAGCGTTCAAATAATTCAGCGCGACTCAGCGAATTGATGATGCTCAAATTTGAATTGGCTAAGCAGGAGCGGGCATTGGCGCAATGGAACGGCCAAGAAGATAAAGAAGCCGTAAAAATCAAAAAACAATAAAGACGCCAAAAACTTTTGCCCACTGACTGCTCGTAAAACGAAGTAAGCAAGGTAGGGGAGTGATTTTCTTACGCCATGACTGAGGGTGTTGATAACGGTCATGGTGAAAGGGGTGATTAAATTGGCAATTGATGAGAAATATACTGACGATGTTCAAAAACTCCTGGACATGGGGAAGGAGAAGGCTTTTTTGACCTATGATGATATTAACCAGGAGTTACCGGACGGTCTAGTCTCTCCCGATGACATCGAGGACATTTTCGCCACATTGGGAGCGGAAGGAATTGCCATTAGCGATTCCGAAGAGAAATTTCTGGAGACGGCGGCGGCAGCGGCAGGGGGCGATAAAAAGCTTGACGAGATTCCGGAGGAAGAGCTGGAGCTCGACCTTTCACCGGGAACACTCGATAAAACCAATGATCCGGTTCGCTTGTACCTGCGTGAGATGGGCGTCGTGCCATTGCTCACGCGTGAGGGTGAGGTCGCCATCGCCAAGCGCATCGAGCGTGGCAAGATTCGCGCGCAAAAGGCCATTTCGCGTTCTCCTGTTGCAATTACAGAGTTGCTTCAAATCGGCAAAGAGCTGGCGGAAGATGAACTCTCGATTCGAGAAGTGGTGACTTTCAATGAACAGGAAGGCATCACGGAAGAGAAGATCGAGGAGTATCATAACTACACGATCGAAACCATTGGTGAGATCGGCAAGGTCTTCAAGAAGACGCAAACTCTCTACGAGAAATATCTGGCGGAGCCGAAGCGTTCGCCGAAGCTCAGTAAGATGCGGCGTAAATTGGCGCGTCAACGGGTGGAACTCTCTCAGCTTGTTCGTCTGCTCGAATTCACGCCGAAGATCGAGGAGCGATTGGTCGCTTCAATGAAGAAGACCAAAGCCGAGGTGACGACGACGGAGCGGGAGATCGAAAAACTTTCGCGGTCGCTGGAACGCAAGCGTTCGACCGATGAGATCAAAGAGACCGAGAAGAAGCTGCGGGCATCGAAACGCCATCTGGCTCAGCTTGAAGAGCAGCATAAGCTGCCGGCCGTCGAGATCAAGCGTTCGGTTCAGAACGTGCTCATTGGCGACGCCGAAGCGCAGCAGGCCAAGAAAGAGTTGGTCGAAGCCAACCTGCGCCTGGTCGTGTCGATCGCCAAGAAGTATACGAACCGCGGATTGCAGTTTCTCGACTTGATTCAGGAAGGCAATATCGGGTTGATGAAGGCCGTCGATAAGTTCGAGTACCGGCGCGGTTACAAATTCTCGACTTATGCGACATGGTGGATTCGCCAAGCCATCACCCGTGCCATTGCCGATCAGGCGCGCACGATCCGCATCCCGGTGCACATGATCGAAACGATCAACAAACTGATCCGCACCTCGCGCGCCCTGGTCCAGGAGTTAGGCCGCGAACCGACCTCTGAGGAGATCGCGAAGAAGATGGATATTCCGGCTTCGAAAGTTCGGAAAGTCCTCAAGATCGCTCAGGAGCCGATCTCGTTGGAGACGCCGATCGGTGAAGAAGAAGATTCGCATCTCGGCGATTTCATCGAAGACAAGACCATTCAAAACCCGGCAGAGGCGGTCATCAATATCAACCTCCGCGAGATCACGGAAGAAGTGTTGAAGACGCTGACGCCGCGCGAAGAGAAGGTCATCAAGATGCGCTTCGGGCTTGGGCCGAACGGCAGCGAACATACGCTCGAAGAGGTCGGCCAGCATTTCGCCGTGACCCGCGAAAGAATTCGCCAGATTGAGGCGAAGGCGCTCCGTAAATTGCGCCATCCCTCCCGGTCACGAAAGCTCAAGGCCTTTCTTGAGAGCGGCCGGCCGTAAATAATCCGCCGCCAATAATCGATCGGAACACAATTGAGAGGCCAGTCGTGATGAACGGCTGGCCTCTCTTCTTTTAACAGAATTAAAACTGATCAAAAGATCTTATCGATTCTTGATGATAAGTTTATAATCAGCGCCAAGGCATCATCCAGAGGAATAAGATCGTGAGTCCTTTTGATCGGTTTGACAAATCATTTCAAATTTCACCTCTCCAGCTCATTGCCGCCGCCAGCGTTCTTGTCGTCATGACCGGAATTCCGGCCTTTCTCTGGTTTCAGGAACGCCAGGAAAGGCTACAGGCACAGGAAATGGGAGAGCGATTGCAATCGAGCCATCACGGAATCCTGGTTGGAGTAAGCCGGCTGGAACAATCGAGTAATCATGAGCACCGCAGAGAGCGCGAGCAGCAACTGTTGCTGGAAGCACGATTGGCCGAGATGAATCAGCCGCAACCGAACACGCGCGTTTACGAGCTGTTGATTAAAGGCGCGCCGGATGGAAACAGGCTTGACTATGAGGTCAACGTTCCACCTTCCGCTAAGTCATATACGCTGAAAATTATGACTGAGAGGTTGGATGGGGGTGGATCCTATGCTGTTGAGCTCATTAATCGGCGGGACCAGTCGTCATGGAGATCCGAGGGTTTGGAGCCCGATCAGAGCGGCAGTCTCTTTATCACTTTTCCTCGAGCGTTTTTGAGTGAAGGGCGATATCGCTTCAGATTGCTTGAACAGAAGGGCCGGATAACAAGATGCCTCGGCGAACATCATTTGACGCTCAAACTGTCACGGTCATAGTCCTTATTCCGTCTCGCGCTGTTTTCGACGGAACCGCCGAACTTTGGCCAGGTTGCCGCAATCCTGCATGTCGCACCATTGCCGGCTGCGATTCTTGCTGGTATCGACGAAAAGCCAGCCGCATTCGTCTCCGTAGCACCTCTTCACCCGGCTCAGATCACCGGAGGTCAGAAAGGTCGTCGCCGAACGCGCGACCGACCATAAAACCGAGTCGAGAAACTCTCCACGATTGTCCCATTGCCAGGTGAAGCCGGCACTAGTATAGGCCACTCGTTCGTGGCTGCGAGCGATTGAGACCTCTTCATTCAACATTTCAAGGGATAATGCGGGCGGTTGATGCCCGTCGATGGTTGCCCTGAAGATCTGATAGACAGCCTCGCGAAGAGTGATGGCGCGTCTTAAAACCGATGCCGCTTCCTCTGTTTCAACCTCCGCTCTCTGCCGTAGCCGCTGTGCTTCTCTCTCCGTCAGCAGGCCGGTATGCCGGCCCCACGTGACCAGATCGGCATAACCGTTGATCTTGTCCCTCAGAATCGAGACCGGCTGCTTTCGCCAGTTTCGCTCTTCTCCAACATTCACCCGAGCTCCAACAGTGTTGATGAAATCGAGACATAACTCGCCGCCGACCAGCTTCATCTCTCCAATGCTTGTATATGTTGTCATCACGAACCTCCCATCCGGACCTCCGAAAATCGCCGGTAACCCTCAAATAGTATTTGACAGGTTACGCGGGCGATGCTACGTTGTAACTCGCAAACATCACCATAGCAGGTTACAAGAATGACGTCAACTAACGGCATGGTGACGGATTAGTTCGGGTTAAAGAATCTCGAGTTAAAGAATCGAGGATGAAGATGGAACTGAGCGGGAAATTATTGGTGGTCCTTGGTCTTCTTCTCTGCGGGCAATGGGCGAGGGCGCAGAGCAAGTCGGTGGATGTCCAGCGGTTCGAACAAAGACCGACGATCGATGGGCGGCTTGATGATGAGGTTTGGCAGCGCTCAGCGGTCTTGAAAGATTTTTACCAGACTCAGCCCGGCGACAACATCGCGCCTTCATATCCGACGGAGGTCATGCTCGGTTGCGACGGGCGGTCTTTATACATCGGTATTCGGGCAAAGGACGAGGCAGGGAAGGTGCGCGCGACGGTTGCCAAGCGGGATGATGTTTTAAATGATGATCAGATCCGAATCTATCTTGATACCTTCAATGACAAGCGTCGCGCCTATCTGCTGATCTTCAACCCGCTCGGCGTACAGCAAGACGGCATCTTCACCGAAGGCAACGAGCCGGATTACAGTTTCGACATCGTGATGGAGTCGAAGGGGGTGGTGACCGATGATGGTTATACGATAGAGGTGGCGATTCCCCTCCGCTCACTGCGGTATGAGGCGGGCAAAGGCCGGCAATGGGGAATTCACGTCCAGCGCAGAATCAAGCATCTCAATGACGAAGAGGACTCGTGGATGCCGCTCATCCGAGGCAATGCCGGATTTTTAACGCAAGCCGGCCACCTCACCGGATTGGGCGAAAACCTGGCCGAGCACTCGGTCGAGATCATCCCGAGTCTGACTGTCTCCGAAAACGGACGGCGTTTGCGCACGGTGTCACGGGCGAGGTTGTTGGAAAACCCTCTGCTCGCCGATCCGGGGCGCTTCGTTAACCAGCCGGCAGAGATCGATCCCGGATTGACAATGAAACTGGGGGTGACTTCGAACATCACGCTCGACCTGGCCGTCAATCCGGACTTTGCGCAGGTCGAAGCCGATCAACTGATCGTGACCGCCAATCAGCGTTTTCCGCTCTTTTTTGAGGAGAAGCGACCATTCTTTCTAGAGGGGATAGACGTTTTTCAGACGCCGCTGAGAGCGGTTCATACGCGGACGATTATCGATCCGGATTTCGCGGTGAAACTATCAGGCAAGCGCGGTCGAACCGCGTTCGGCTTGTTGTTGGCGAGTGACGCGGCTCCGGGAAATTTCAGTGACGAAGAGCGCCAGGATCCTACAATCCGGCCGTCACTTGAACGATTTTTCGATAAGCAAGCTTATGTCGGCGTTTTGCGTCTTAAGCGAGATGTCGGGCGGGAATCAAGCCTCGGATTGATCGCAACCAGCTCCAATTTCATCGAGAAACATAATCAGACAGCTGGCATCGATGGGAGATTGAGTTTTAATCCGCAGACGGTCCTCTCATTTCAATTTCTAGGGACGGTTTCGCGTCGGCAGTTCTACGAACCGGAGCAAGATAAAAATATTTATCGAACCGGTAATGGTTTCGGCTATTTCACGCAACTGCAGCGAACCAGCCGTCATTTGAACCTGACATTGAGGGGCGAGGGGCGCACGAACGATTATCGCGCTGATCTCGGGTTCACGACGCAAACGAATGTCAACACCTGGAGTTTATTGACGACCTATAACTCGGAGCCGAAACCTGGAGCGAAATTGATTTCGTGGAGCTTGCTCAATACCTCGCTCGCCCAGTTCGATTGGCAGGGGCGCATGAAATACTGGTATCTATATCCGCGCATCCTGCTCAACTTTAAACGGCAGACTTTTCTTAATCTGTATACTTACCGTGACTCGCTCCGGTTATTTGAAGAAGAGTTCGGGGCGCGCAGAACAGCGGCCCAGCCGGGGGCGTTTCTTGGCGACCCCGAGCGGAAAACGATCTACAAAGGTCTTCGGATTGAGGCCGGGAAGACGCTGAACAAGAAATATTCCGGGCAGTTTTCTATCGATCGCGCATGGAACTATTTCGATTTTGATTTTGGCGGCGGACCACGCTTCCCTCGCGTCAGCCCACAGGCTTTAATTAATCCGAATGCGCCGCTTGATCCTGGTTCCGGCAACAACCTGGATCTCGAGGCAACCTTTAATTGGCAACCGACAGATGTTTTACGGCTACAGTTCAGTTACGCGAAGAGCAGGTTGGTTCGGAACGACACCCGGCGTGTGGCTTTCGATCAGAATCTCTATACGTTACGTGCCACACACCAGTTCACACGATTCACTTTTGTTCGCGGGCGGCTCGATTATGATTCGTTGCGGGCAAATGTCCGCTCACAGTTGTTGTTGGGATGGGCGCCAAATCCGGGCACTGCTTTCTATGTCGGCTACAACGACGATTTGAATCGTAACGGATTCAGCCCTTTGACGGGGCAATATGAGCTTGGTTTTCATCGCAACGGCCGGACATTCTTTGTCAAAATGTCGTACTTGCTGCGGCGCAGTCTGTAAGATTGAGAGTGCGCGCTCATGAAGATTTTTAGGAGAAATGATTATGTCAGAAGTAGCGAATGTTCTTGATGAGTTTAAGAGAATTTACAACGGTGACGCCTGGCACGGGCCTTCCTTGAAGGAGATCTTGACGGGCATGACGCCCGAACTGGCGGCGGCACGCCCACTCGCCGGCGCGCACAGTATCTGGGAACTGGTGTTGCACATTGTGGCCTGGGAAGAAGTCTTTTGTCGCAGACTCGAAGGCCAACGAGCCGATGAGCCCGAGGAAGGAGATTTCCCTCCGGTCAGCGACATCAGTCAGGATGCCTGGGCACAGGTTCTGGCCAGGTTGGATCGCTCGCATGACAGGCTGATAGAAGTAACCTCGACTCTGACGGATTCAGCTTTGACAGAGACAGTGGCCGGCAAAGACTTCTCGATCAGCTTTTTGTTACATGGAATCGTCCGGCACAATATCTACCACGCCGGACAAATTGCATTGCTTAAGAAGGCCGGACAGTAATCGATCGTGGCCGTCGATCGCGGTCAGCAAAATGAGTCCGTCAATCCGGTTGTTTGGACGCGGCGGGTTGCTCTGTCTTTTTGGCGTAATAACCCTGTTTAGTTTTAACGACAACATCTCCGAGACGGTTTTGTGCCTCGGGCGTCAAGAGCAATTTGACCTGGCGGAACCCCGCGTCGGCCTGCTCACGCTTCGGACTGAAACCTAGACTATAGCGAGTCCGCAGATGATCGATCAGTTGAGCTAAACGGGAATTGATCTCGATACTCGGTGATTTGATGATCTCGCCGCCGGTCTGGAGGGCGAATTGATCGATGCTCATTCGCCGGCGAAAGATATCTTTGCCGTCTTGTCCGCGCCGGAAAATTTTTTCGGCTTTGGACAGAGATCCTTCCACAATCAGACCGCAGACCATACTGCCCGATTCGACGATCTGATCGGATACCTCTTTCTCCGACAGTCCAAAGCCGTAGTAGTCCCAAGAGATATTGTCGGTAATCGTAATGATCACCCGGCGGCTCGACGGGTTGCCGGCCCGGCCCATCTGCGCAGCGGCAGCGCTCAATGCCTGATAGAGCAAGGTCCCCTGGCCGATCACCGATGTCTTTTCGATCTGGCCGATCCGTTTCACGACCGCATTTCGGTCGGTGGTAAAGTCCTGGATCAGTTGAGTCGAGGTAGAAAAGGCCATGACCGCGACCTCGTCTTTCTCTTTCAGACGATTGAGGGCCATTAATGCCCCATCGCGAATCTCATTGAGCACCGGGCTGACGCTCCCGCTCAGATCAATCAAGAGCATGACCGAGAGTGGAAGCCGATCCTGGCTGAAATGGGTGATTTGCTGTCGGGTTCCTTCTTCGTAAAGCTCGAAGTCCGACGCGCTCAGCCCATTGATGATCTCGTTGGTCTTTCGGCTCAGAACTTGTGCATCGATTACCACCAGGTCGGTGTTGAGCCTGATCGTGTCTTGCCGGGTTTCAACCGGTACCGGGCGATTCTGTGCCGCAGCCTGTAAGGATATTGAAAGTGCGAGGACCACAAGGAGTAAAGATGACGAGACCGGAGGAAATAATGAGTAGACCGGGAACTTATCAGCTGACGTTCTTCCCGTTATTTTTTCCGGTCTCGTCATCTTAAATATCTTGGCCATCACTTTTTCTCTTTTTCAGGATGAATCTGAGAATAGAATGCAACTGATCCTACGACAAGCAACAACATCATCAATACTTCCGAATCCCCGAAATTATAATTCGCCAGTGAGCTAAGTGAGAAACCGATAAGAGCCCCGAAAGTTCCGAGTGTGAGGCTTTCACAAAAGTCATCCGATGTCTGTTTCGCACGTTTGTAGCCACGCCAGGCCATGAGACCGATTGCCGCGATCAGCCAAAGATAACAGCCGAGGGCGGGCACGCCCCGATCCATGGCGATCTGAATCGGAGTTGAATGGGTATGGGTGATGTATTCCCCCGGAAACCCCCATTCCTGCCAGTGACGCTTATGTGAATCCATGCCGACGCCGATGAGCGGGCGTTTAGGAATCAGGCGCAACCCGGCTTTCATGTATTCGATTCGCCGCGCGGTGCTGTCGTCATTGAAATTTACCGTCGTTTGCCGGCGTGCGGTTGAGAGCACATAAAAGCCTGATACCCCGAGGACCACCGCCGCAGATAAGGCGATAATCTGCGCCAGACGGTTTCCAACGCTGATTGAGACGATGATGAGCGCGCCGATGAAGGCCAGCAGGACCGCGCGTGATGCCGTCAATGTCAATGCCAACGCAAAGACGATGAAGAGCAGGGCGAAGAGTTTGAGCCAGATCCTCAGATTATGCCGCTGCCAGAACTTCAAAGTCGTCAACAACCCGCCAAAGGCCAGCATGGCGAGAATCTGCATCTGTTCGGCGTAGGTCTGAAATTGGCGTGAAAAGCCCGAAACTCTGAATTGCCGGCTGCGACCGCCGATACTGATCCCGAGCGGGTTGAGACGCGCTTTGATCTCATCGGTCACACGCAACGTGACCGGGATCGGATCGCCTGCATGCAAGGCTTCGATCTCTAAAACTTCGCCCGTGCGACGTTTGCGAATAATATTCGCCGCTCCTTCGAGCGAAAATACTCGGCGCTTGGCGATCATCCAAATCACATCTCCGGGTTGGAGGGGACTCTCAGCCAACGGGCTCTCTTTTTCAATGGCGGTGACAATCATCCCGCGCCCCAAGAATTTCTCGATTAAACTGAAACTGACCCCAACCAGACTTGAGATGATCAAAAGGCCAATCATCAGCTGGACTCCGCGCGCACGCAGATTGGTCGAAATCATGTAGATCACGCCAAAGAGCAAGAGTGATTTGAGCTTCGGCATGCTGATACTCGGTTCAATCGAGAAGGCTGATGAGATGAGAGTCAAGGTCGCAAAGTAGAATAAGGGAAGATCGATCGGCGTGCGTGCGAAATGAAAGTGTCGTAAAGCGCAATCGCGAGCAATCCAGGCGATGAAACTCAATCCAAGGCTGATCTGGGCGGCGGCAATTGAATGAGGGGTGGTCAGCGAAAAAAGGGCGAGAAAAAATATTGACGCACGGTTAGTCCAACGTGAGAGCGGCGTTTCGGCCCTGACTGCGCCCAACGCGTCACAGCGGCTAAGCCAAGATGTGGATGATGCGAATGAGGACACTTCCACGCCCTTTGGAGTTTGCTCAGGATCGCCGATGACAGGGCGGGGAGTCATTGTTTATCTTTTTGCCTAGGGTTTGCGGCGTAGGTGAATGCTGCCTTCTTGAGTCCACAGATTAACTTTTGCCCGGCCGGCTCCGCAAGCGGCCTCGACGAGTTGATTTGTCTGCCTGTTGAATTTCAGTGGAAAGCCGCCCAGATCCATCACTCCGCTGGGAGACGAAGCGGATAGTTTGAAGTCTGAATTGGCGGGAAAGGCGACCTCAACACTACCGGAGAACGATTTGAGGACATATTCGCCGTCGGGTAAGGCTTCTCCGCTGAAAACGATGTTCCCGCTTGAGCTATGCGCTTCAACCTTGGGACTGCGAAGGCTGGCGAATTGGATGTTGCCGTCCGTGGTGATCCGGGCGCGGATCGAACCCGTCAGGTTGGCAACAACAATCGTCCCCTTATAGGTGAAGAGATCAAGATTGACGGTTGGCGGGACATTGATCTCAAAATCAACAGTTCCACGACCGGTTACTTCGACCTTCACTTTTCCTTGCGGAGTTTGCGTTGCATTCACCTGAGCGTCACCATCGAGCTTCCGGGCATTGATGATGATTTTACCGGTATTCGCACCGGTTCCCACCACTTTGATGGATCCGGTTTGATTGATGACTTCCAGCCCACATGATTCGGGGGAAACAGAAAAGGTCTTACTGTAATTTTGTGCGCTGACCTGAGAAGTTGAAACCGTAACAAACAGCAAGCCTAAGGCCAGCGCTGAAACGAATCTCAGTGAAGATAAGTGACACTTCGAGAACATTCCTTTCACCACAGCTTACCATTTTAAGACTTACCATTTAAGACGCTCGACATCATCCAGAAGCTGGCGTTTCTCATTGTAGAGAGTGAGCACCATCTGTCGTTGAACCATGTCGCCGGGATTAGTGAGAAGTTTCTGCCGGGAGTCTTTCAATGATTCTTCAATCTTCCCCAGGTGTTTATCGAAATCATTGCGGATTTGAGGATCCCATTTCACCTTACGAGCGTTGATGGCAGCCAGCCTTCGTTCAAGATCGGCTTTGATTTGATCCTCTTCGGGCAAGAGAGCCATCTGCCCTCCAGTGATGTAGTTTCGGCCTGGGGTACCTGTCGGGATGTTGGATGTTCCGAAAGCGATGAGGGCCATGGCCAGGGCGCCGGCGCCCACCAGTTGCGGCAAGCTGATGGTGAACTTACGGGATTTAAATCGCTCCCACCATCCTAACTCCGGCATCTCAAGGCGTGTCCGCCTCTCCGATTTCGGCAGTTCGGTTTCAATGATGTTCGCAACGCGCGTCCATAATGCACGTTGGGGAGTGTGGAGCGGGAGCTCACGCGCGGCAGTTCTAATCTCGGTCAAATCTAATTTGACGCTTCGACAATTAGAACACGTACCCAGATGCGTCTCTATTTCTCGAACCTCGCTGACGGACAGCCACATATCCCGGCCGTCGATGTAATCGGATAGCGAACTAACCACCACTCGGCATTCCATACTGCTTCCCTCTATATTTCACTTACCTTTTTTGGTCATCATTAGTTGCCGGGAGTCGATTTTGTGTGAGGATAACAACACTGTGACCAATGATTATTCATATTTTTTTGTTTAGCAACTCCCGCAGCCGCATTCGGGCTTTGTGCAGTTGCGATTTTGATGTACCGACGCTGATGCCAAGCAGATCGGCAACTTCTTCGTGCTCGAATCCTTCGATATCATGGAGGACAAAGACTGTCCGATACCCGGGCGGCAAGTCTCCGATGGCTTTATCAAGTGCGATCCTATCAACGAAGCGTGGGCGCTCACTCATCGACTGGACAATGTCCTGGATCTCGCTGATCTCGCCTTCTTCGGTTGTCTTTTCCATGCGCACTCCGCGTTTGCGAAAGTGCATCAGCACGTGATTGACCGTTAGACGATGTAACCACGTGGTAAATGCGGATTCACCACGAAAACTGCCAATCTTGCGGAAGAGCTGAACAAAGACCTCCTGCGTCAGATCCTCTGCCTCAGTGGCATTTGCGACCATCCGCAGGCACAAACTATACACGCGACGGTGATGACGCTCATAAAGCGTCTCGAACGCTGCCATGTTTCCGCGCGCCGACGCTTGCGCCAGTTCGTAATCTGACGCAGCGTTATTGATCGCATTCGCTGTCACTTATGTTCGCTCGCCCTCCAGAGCAAGCATCCAGACCTGGTAGGGATACGGCAGCGCGTCGTCTCCTGTATTGCTCGAAGAACTACTGCGCAGCTCTTCGCCGCCTGTGATGCCTGTCTATTTGCTAAGGGTTGCTCTCCCCGAAGGATTTTAATTCTCAATTTTATTAATATTTATACGACAAAGAACTGTAAGGGGAGTCATCATATCCCATTGCCCCGAAAAGCTGCAACAGGAGTCATGAGTTCAAGTTAACTGTAGATCACAAAAGGTAAGCCACCGGTTCTACCGGTGAGACCAGAAGAGCTTTGAGCGTTCCGGGAGTAAGTTCTCCCCTGTGGCTTGGTGAGCCTTAAACAGAGGAGAACTTCATGGAACAGAATTATCAAAGCTTGTCTCACTCGAAGTGGGATTGCAAGTATCACGTAGTCTTCGTGCCCAAACGACGACGAAAGGAGTTGTTTGGGCACCTTCGAAAAGAACTCGGAGCGATTTTTCATGAGCTGGCGCGTCAAAAGGAATGCCAGATCATCGAAGGTCACACGCTGTCCGATCACGTCCACATGTGCATTGCGATTCCGCCGAAACACGCAGTGGCGTCAGTGATTGGGTTCATTAAAGGCAAAAGCGCGATTGCGATTGCCCGGCTGCAAGGCAAAGAGCGGAACTTTACCGGTGAACACTTCTGGGCACGGGGTTACGCGGTCTCGACCGTTGGTTTCAACGAAGAACAGATCAAGCGTTACATCCGCGACCAGGAAGGTAGCGACGGGAGCGGGCGCTTCTAAGCAGACGCAGTGAAAGAACCACGGCGCCGTGGTTAGTTAGCCGCCTTTGAGGCGGCACCGCTCATCAAGCCACCGGCTTCGCCGGTGGTGTCTGACTCTCGATCAGATTTTGCCAGGGCCGGCCTTTGGGATACATTTCATGATGGATGCCGAGACGCTCATTGACACGGATCCAATCGTGATCATTGAACTGGCCACTGTGATCGGAAATCGTCTCTCCCCAAAGTCCCCAACGCAGCAAAGCCTGAAAGTAGATGTGCAAAAGCACACCGGCGTTCTGATCCGTTGTTAGAGAACCGGCGAGGATAACTCGGGAGAACCCCTCCAGCAGCGTGCAGGAATACAATTGAGCTCCTCCGGGTTTTGCATCAAGGTAGCGGAAGTCGACGAAAATTCGTTCAAAGGGAGAGCGACTTTTCTTCGGCCCTTCGCGTGGATCATGCTCTTCAACAATGGTAACGGGACGCTGCGGAGCCAGATGGACACGGCGGTTGAGCGCCATGATCTTCTTGATCGTGGTGGGGCTGAGATAGACAGTGCTGATATCGTTGGGTATAGCATGGGTGGCTCTGTGGCTTACCAGTTTGCCGTAAAAAAACCTCAGCGGTTGAGGAAATTGGTCATCATTTCGGCTCTCCGGGAACTCGCGTGGGCTCCCCAACATCTTGTGGTCTTTGAAATCGGAATAAGCCATGGCACATTCTCACTCCCGACCACACCAAATTGAGGAGTGAAATAGTGCCAGCAAATCTCGAAATTCCCCTGGACTTGCCGGAAGTTCGAATCGTGAAGACCGAAATGGGTCAGCACGAGATTGTGATCACCGTCGAAAGCACCCGTGAATGGGCGATCTGCCCGCGATGCGGAAATGGAACGCGAGAGTTTCATCGCGATGGGCGTCTGCTGCGGTTGCGCCACCTGCCGATTTTGGGGCGCCCTCTGATTATTGAAATTCGACCGAAGCGGTTTCGCTGCCCGAATTGTGATGATCATCCGACGATCACCCAGCACCTGGACTGGTACGATGAACGCCGTCCACAGACGAAAGCGTCTGACCAGTGGTTGCTGCTGGCCTTGATCGGCAGCACGATTTCTGACGTCGCACGCAAAGAGAAACTGAGCTACGACCTGGTGCTGGGCGCTGTGCAACGGCAGATCGCCGCGACGGTCAACTGGGAAGAGATCGGGGAACTGAAAATCCTCGGGCTGGACGAGATCGCCTTGAAGAAAGGACATCGGGATTTTGTCGTGCTGGTTACGACCCGAGAAGCAAACGGACAATTGAAGCTGTTGGGTGTACTGCCGGACCGGCGATTGGAAACGGTCGCAGACTTCCTCAAGAAGGTTCCGGAGCGGTTGCGGGGTGTCCGTTCGGTGAATCGGCGTGATCTCTTGACCTGAATTCAGTATGCTCGGCTCCAGTCTCGAAATGCTTTCACTGGAGGTCATGATGATCGCTACGATTCCGGCCAAACTACTGGCACTCAAAAAACGCTTCGATGATTGGCGTGCCAATCGTCAACACTTGCGAGAGCCGATCCCCGATGAATTACGCCGCGCTGTCCTGGAAATGAGCCGGCACTATCCTCGCACGCTGGTCCGTCAAATCCTGAAGGTTGACCCGCACCGGCTGCAAAAGCCGACGCCCAAACCGCCCGCGCGCACTACCGTGCGCAAAAAGCCCACAGCCACTTTCATCCAACTGTCGCCTCCGATCTCCTTACCGGAACTCGGGGCTTCACCACCACCTTCGGCCACAGACACCTGCCGCCTTCAACTCGAACGCCCTGACGGCTCGCGCCTCACTCTGACCTTGCCGGTCACCGACTCTCTGACCATCAACCGGCTCTGCGCCGATTTCCTGCGAGGCTCCGATCGATGATTCAATTGGTTCCACAGCTTCGGATTCTGCTCGCCTATCGCCCCGTCGATTTTCGCGCCGGCATTGATGGACTGGCGGCTCTCTGCAAAAGAGAATTTCAGGAAGACCCGATGTCGGGCTGCGTCCTGGTCTTTAGAAATCGGCGCGGCACCTCGCTCCGTTTGTTGGTCTATGATGGTTTGGGATACTGGCTGGTGACCAGGCGTTTTTCGCAAGGAAAGCTTCGCTGGTGGCCAGCCAAGCCGGATGCACCTCTACATCCGATGCAGGCGCATCAGCTCTCCGTGCTGCTCTACAATGGCTTGCCCGAGCAGGCGCAGTTCGCTCCCGCCTGGCGGATCTTACCTCAGACGACGGCTCAAGCCGCCGTGGCGATTGATTCATCCCGCCGATAATTCCACGGCAGAAACAACTCCGGCGCGCGCCGCGCTTCCTTCAGCCGGCGCGCGATCGTGACCAAGTAATCCCAGTGTCCTTTCGGTAAGCCTGCGTGAAACCTGCCCGGCATAGGTGTTAGGGTCGTGCACCGTCGCCCAGTCCTGCGAGGAGGATGACCTATGACCCGCAGAAAAACCGCCACGACTGCCAGTTTGCCGAGTGAGGTAACGAACGTGCGACACTGGCGTACTCGCGAAGACCCGTTCAGCACCGTTTGGGAATAGGTGCGGCAGCAAATCGAAGAGAACCCTGGTCTGGAGGCCAAGACATTATTTGAGTGGCTGCAGAGAGAATATCCCGGCCGGTACCAGGACGGGCGGATTCGGACCCTGCAGCGGCGAATCAAGCCGCATGGCCGCTTTGACTGCCATATATTCGAGATGCCGATTATGCGGGCCGTCGGAACTTATTTCTCATTGAGTGAGTTGGCGATGATGCGCCATTTCGGAACTTATTTCTCATTGAGTGAGTTGGCGATGATGCGCCATTCCGGTGTCATGCCGTAAGTCCGATGTCGGTTTACCTTGGTCATTCTGTCCGCAAGACCTGCATGGGATCTATAGATGCTGCGCGGCGGGCAGGAACAAAACAAGCAATCAGCGTAGCGACGCAGAGAAGAATGGCAACCATAACGAATGTCAGCCAATCCGCGGTCCCCACGCCATAGAGCATGCCACGTAGATAGCGGGTAAGCGCAAATGAGATTATCAGACCGAGAACCAGCCCCAAGCCAACAAAGTGCAAACCTTGTCCCAAGACCTGGCGAAAAATGTCCCGCTTGCCTGCACCGAGCGCCATACGAATACCAATTTCATGAGTGCGTTGCTTCGTGGCATAGGCAACCACACCATAAACTCCGATGGCAGCGAGGAGAAGAGCCAACAACCCGAATGAACCGGCGAAGGCTGCCGCGATGCGCTCAAAGACACTCCCTATCCGCATGTTCTCGGCGAGCGTAGTCTCGCTGAAGAGCGGCAAATCAGCATTGAGTCCGTGGATGGTTCGTTCCACCGAAGAACGATAGGACAGAGGATCACCGGCGACACGCACATAGAGAACCTGGAAGGTCTGATAGCTCTGCAAGATCGGAATCAGCACCAGCGGCGCAGGATCGTAAATCAGGCGCCGGTACTTGGCGTTGGCGGCCACACCAACCACCGTCCTCCAGCGTCCGGCAATATGCAGTCGCTTGCCGATTGCGTCTTGTCCCGGCCAATAGCGGTCGGCCAAGGCCTTGTTGACAATCGAGACCGGCTGCGCGCCGTCATCGTCACTATCGGTAAAGTCCCGTCCCTCGAGCAACGCTGTACGTACCGTTTGCAGGTACTCCGGCCCCACCTCACCCCTGTCGACCTCCATGGACTCGTTCTTCCCGGGCACATAGCCTTCCGGCTGGAAAATATTCGAATGGATGGTGAAACTCAGCGGCGAGAAATCTCCCAGAGTGACCGACTGTACGCCCGGCAGCGATTTCACATGCGTGAGCATTTGTCTGTCGAACGCAATGCCTTGGGCTCTCGAATAGCCCGTGGGCCGCAGATCAAAGTACGCCAGAAACACATGGTTGGGATCGAACCCCGGATTGGAGTTCTGTTCGCTCTGGAGGCTACGGACGAACAATCCGGCACAGACTAGTAGCAGCAGCGATACCGCAATCTGTCCGACGACCAGTCCTCCGGCCAGGCGCGACTTGTGGATCCCTCCCGAGGTGCTGAGTGCTTCGTCCTTCAGGGCCGACATCGGAGAAAGGCTGGAAGCGCGAAGCGCCGGCAAAACACCGGACACCACAGCCGTGAGAAGCGAAATCATGATGGTCGCGAGCAGCACCATTCGGTCCACGCTGCCATTCATGGTGAGAGGAAGATTCGTGGTTGGCAGAAACGCAGGCATTCCGTGGGCCGTCCACGTAGTCAACAACAGCGCGAGCCCGCCTCCGGCTATCGCGATCATCCCATTTTCCACCATCAATTGAAGCACCAGCCTCCAGCGGCTGGCCCCCATCGACAGGCGGATCGCCAGTTCGCGCCGGCGCGCCACCGAGCGCACCAGCAGAAGATTCGCCACGTTCGCGCAGGCCAGCAGCAAGAGCACTAAAGCCAGCGCCAAAAGAATGGGCAGCGTTCCGGAAAGATAGACGTTCACTCCAAAGGGCGACCGCCACAGCGGATCGGAGGAGATCATGTTCGGTCCCTGGTGCGCATCCGGAAACTGCTCCACGAGGTGCCGCATCAGGAGATTCAGCTCAGTTTCCGCCTGGCGATGATCGACTCCCGGCTTGAGTTTGCCGAGCACGTTGAGCCAGAAGGTGCCGCGATCCTTGATTCTTCGCCCTTCGCCCCAAACCTGCGAATCCATGCCAACCGGTATCCATAGCTCGGACCGTATCCCGCTTTTGCAGCCCTGGAAGCCCTCAGGGGCAACACCGACAATTGTGTACGGATGCAGATTGATATGCACGGTCTTTCCAATGATCGAAGGATCCGCGCCAAAACGCTTCTGCCATAAGCCGTACCCGAGCACCGCTTCCGCTGTACCCAACTGCTCATTCGGCGCAGTCGGTTCCAGCGATCGGCCCAGGATCGGGCGCACGCCGAGTACCTCAAAGTAATTCGACGACACCAGTGCTCCATAAAGGCGCTCCGGATTGTCCGATCCGGTGATCGTCATGTAGTCGTCGTGATAAGCGAGCAACCCGGTGAAGCTCCGCGTGCTGTCGCGAAGGTCCACGAAGTCCAGGTACGAAAATGGAGGAGTTGGATGCTCGCTTCTTTCGCCCCGCATGATCGTGATCATGTCGCGCGTGAGCGCAATTCCGGGAATGGGATCGAGTAGAGTCGAGTTGATCCAACTGAAGATCGTGGTGGTGGCAGCGATGCCCAGCGCAAGGGTCAGCACAGTCACAGCGGTGAATCCGGGCGCCTTGAGCAACATACGTGCGCCGTAGCGCAGGTCTCGCAGCAGCGTCTCCATAAAACCTCCTCCTTTAATGTCGCGAGCCAGGTCCTTGATGCGCCCCACATTACCGAAGCGCCGCCGCGCCTCTCGTTCCGCTTCATCCGGCCTCATCCCGCGCTCGACGTTCTCACGGGTCCGCATCAGCAGGTGAAAGCGCATCTCATCGTCCATCTCCTGCTCGATCCGGTTCTTGCGCAGCAGTCCATATAGCCGTGAGCAAATCAGCCTCAACCAGAACATTCGGTCACACTCCTCTCATGTTAGTTTGCATGACTTTGAAGACTGCTCCGGCGAGCCGCTCCCAATTCTCTTCCTCAATCTGTCGCTGTTTGCGGCCGGCGAGGGTCAGCTTGTAGAACTTGGCGCGGAGATTGTTCTCCGACACGCCCCATTCGGCGGTCATCCCCCCCTGCCGCTCGATCCGGTAGAGCGCCGGGTAGAGCGAGCCCTCTTCCACACGCAGCGCGTCTTCGGACATCTGCATGATGCGCTGACCGACGCCGTAGCCGTGCAGCGGCCCGAGCGAGAGGGCCTTAAGGATGAGCATCTCGAGTGTGCCTTGCAGCAGTTTGGTGTCAGGTGTCGGCATCGCCGTTCTCCTCCATAGTTCCTAGATCATCTAGGATGGATATAAGGCTATGCTCCTAGATTGTCAAGGTATCGGCGCATCGATCTCCAGTTCGAGAGCGCCGCGAGCGTCGATTGAACAGTGCGTATCGCGCTCGTCGTGGACACTTCCGGCTCGAATGACGAATCTCTTCTCAGGCGTTTCGCCGCCGAGGTCGCCGCCGTTCACGTACAAACTGAACCACTGCTTCGCCTCATCATCAGTGTGCTTGCGGCGGGCGATCTTGCAGATGAAAAAATCTCTCAATTCGATCTCGGTCTTGGAACTCTGAGTGGGCCGGCGTAGGATCTGCGCGAGCGCCCCTCTGAAAAATGACCCCGAGATTCCCACGACCGACACGGACGAAATCGAGCGTTTGATCGAACGCGTCAAGCAAGGAAAGCTTGAACAGTCCGAGACGCAGCTGATCGAGAAAGTCCTGCACCTTTTTCTCAACCTTCTCCTTTTGGTCAATGCGAAAAATATGACGATGGGGCGCTTGAGAGACATTCTGTTCGGACTCAAAAAGAAGATCGCCAGGAAGGATTCCGGGGCAAAGAGCGAAAGCCAGGAGTCGGGGGCCGGTTCGTCCAAAGAAGACTCTCCCAAGGAATCAGCCTCGACGCGGCTCAGCGAAGGACGTGAGATGACCGGCGAGGGAGCGCCCTCGCCGAAGAAACCCGGACACGGAGGGCGGCCGGCCTCGGATTATTCCGGAGCGAAGAAGGTTCGATTGGATCATCCAACATTATCGCCGGGCGTGCGTGTCCGGATTCCAATTGCGAGGGCCATCTCCATCGCTTGAGAGAGCCGCGGATCACCATCTATCTGACGGGCCATCTGGGAATCAGTGCGACCAAATACGAACGACCGGTTTTGCGTTGTTCGGATTGCCTGACGTCTTATACGGCGGAGCTGCCCAAGGAAGTCAAAAGAGATGACAAGACCGGCGAGCCACTCAAATATGATCCGACGAAGGAGATGGATAAGCAGCAGCGGCTGGAATATCACCAAAAGCACAGCGCGCCAGTGATTGAAGCCTTGCGCGAATGGATGCTGGAACAGTTTTTGGAGCGGACAGTTGAACCGAATAGTCAATTGGGGAAAGCGTTCAACGAACGCGCGTTGAAGAGATTCGTCTTATTCCGAAAGAACTCTCTATTTTACAAGACAGAGCATGGAGCCGAGATCGGCGGAATTCTGATGAGCTTGATCGAGAGCTGTAAGCAGAGCGGGTCCAATCCCTGGGAATACCTGCTGGCCCTGATGCGGAATGCGAAGCAAGCGCGGGAACATCCCGAGGATTGGCTGCCCTGGAATTATCCGCGGGAAGTCGATGAAGAGGCCGAGCCGCGAGCCGCCTGATTGAAAACGACGTGGTCAATTCGTTTCCAATCCTGCGCGAAATCGGCGCGATCAGGCAAGCCGTTGTAGAGAAGCACGGCGAGTTCGCGCGCCTGGAGCGGATGAAGGGGTTGGCCTGCCCGCGGCCACCAGCGAATTTTTCCACTTGAGAGACGCCTCTAGCATAACCAGTAGCCCCCGCCGTCGTACGTCAAAAGTTTAACAGTAACTATAATTGGTGTTTCAACACCATCTTGACGATGTTCTGAGTGCAACAGTATAACCATTCTGTTGCATTGGCGAGAATAGAGTTCTTTGAGCAAACGCGCAGTAAACGACGCTCATGCTCTGACTCATCAGCCAAACGTCTCTTCAGTTCAAAAGCCGATTATTTCCCGCAATTTACCCTCGCCTTTGTCAACAAGTATGAAGAATTGGCTCACCCGCCATTTCGATGATCAGGGATGGTTGACAGAATTAGACGACTGATTTCAGGCGGATTATCCCTTTGATGGTGGTGCATACAGCAGCGTTCTAATGCTAATCATCAGAATTGATACCGGTGGCGAATTCGGTTAGCCCGGCTGGGGCAAGGGCATCAGCCGTTCAAAGCTGGATTTCCGAGTCGCTGCTCGCGGTGTCCCCATCAACCAATCTCCAAGACGGATGACATT
>Ga0081539_10001014_pt1 | contig 51820 bp, 48 predicted proteins | sample TabmetS4T2R2_FD_71023 | JGI IMG/M metagenome (GOLD analysis project Ga0081539, IMG submission 71023) | Tabebuia heterophylla rhizosphere microbial communities from the University of Puerto Rico - S4T2R2 | ecosystem: Host-associated > Plants > Roots > Rhizosphere ... | reverse complement strand
CCCCCGACCCCGGCGCTAGAAAGTTTTGCATGGGACTCCAGTATTTCGCCGGCGCCGCGTTCCGGGCGCTGACGGCCCGTAAGGACGGGCCGTCGCTGTACGACGTCTGCGACCCGCTACTGCTGAAATACCACGGCGGCGACGCCCATCTCGGCCAGTTCTACCGGACTGCGCTCGGCAACCCCGCGCTGCGGCCGCTGCTGCGGCAGACCGGCCTGCCTGCGCTGAAGGACGGCACCCGGCTGGCTGAATTGCGCGGCGCCCTCACCCGCGCCCGCGACGACGAGGCGCCGGACTGGGCCGCGATCGGCGCGCCGGTGGCAGCGCTGATGGGCGATATCAATGTGACGCATCCGAATCCGGCCCCCGCCGGCGCGCCGGCGCGCGCCCCTGAAATGGCCGAGATCGAGCAGGTGATCCGTACCTGCGCAAGGCACCTGCTGCGCAGCTACGCCAGGAACGGATTTTTGCCGACCTATGCCGCCTTCAACCTGCTCGGCGATGCCGACATGGGCGGGCGCGAGATGGTGATGGCGCTGACCGGGTTGAACTCGCGCGGCTATAAGAACTCGACGCTGCTGTTTTCGCTCGCCCGCATCTTCATCGCGCATTCGCCGGCGCGCGCGCTGATCAACCCGCCCTGGAAGGGAATTGCCGAGCCGATGTGGCAGCCGATGCAGATCCGCCACCGCTCGGCCTATTACGACGCGTTCTTCACCGAGGCGCTGCTCGGCTACATCGAGAGCGGGCTCGCCAGCGCCAAGGAAGCCGCGGACGCGCGGCGCGCCATCGGCGACATGGTGGATTTTTGCCTCACCATCAGCCGCGAGGAAGTGCCGTCGCATGACGGCTCGATCGTCAACGTCATCACGGCGCTGGCGCCGCTGCCGCATCCGCGCTTCTCGCGCTTCTTCGCCCAGATCAAGCAGGACCTCGGCTTCGGCATCTATGTGCCGGATTGCGACACCACGGCGTGCTCGTTCTCGGCCGCGACGCAAGCGGGCTCTGACAATCCGCTCCTCGAGCAGCCGCTGCTGGATTTCTACCGCGGCTATCAGGTGCGCGCGGGCGCCAACGAGCCCCGCGTCACCGTGCCGATCAACGACAACATCGATTATGACGGCGCCGTCGTCACCTGGATCGACAACCTCAATGGCGACCGGCCCTACGGCAACGACCTCGATCCCACGCTCAATCTCGACATTCTCGAGGTTTCCTTCCGTAATCTGAGGCGCTGGAAAATCCTGGAGACGCCGTCGCGGCTGGAGACGGTTCACCGCATCATCGCCTTCCAGCGCAGGCTCGCCGAGACCGGCGCCTTCACCAATCCGCGCTCGCACATCTACTACCTGCCCGAGCTCTACTCCGCCTATTTCGGCCGCTGCTACGCCGCCTTCGCCGCGCTGCCGGTCTCCACCCAGCGCGCGATCGATCCGGACGGCTCGTTCGCCTTCATCCGCGCCCGTGTGCTCGCCTATGTCGCGCGCGAGCTGATGATGCACGAGATGAACGCGTTCGATGCGGCGCTGGCCTTGATGGCGCTGGCGCATCTTGGCGCTGACGTTTCCACCTTCACCCCGGCGCTGCACGTCATCGTGACGTCACTTGGCGAAGGCGGCAGAAATGGGCCGTACAAGGCCTATGAGTGGAATAAGATGAAGACGCCGACGCGCATCCTGGTCGGCGGCCCCGAAGTGACCTCCGCCTTCGTGCTGATGGCGCTGGCGCTGGCGCGGCGCGCGATGCGGCAGACAGGCTCTTCCGCTTGACTTCCGCCGCGTCTGCCTAGAAAGACGCCTCACCCGCCCGGCGTGAATTCGCCCCGGCCGAAAGCCGGGCCCGAATTAACGCTAAATCATTGAAGGCACGCGCTTTCTTGCGAACCGGCAAAACCGCTTCGCCTGACCGCGCCGATGTCCCTATATTGCTTTGATGCCGGACCAGATGCGCAGCTATCTCGACTTCGAAAAGCCCGTCGCCGAACTCGAGGCCAAGATCGACGAGCTGCGCACGCTCGCCGCCAACGGCAGCGACATCGGCGATGAGATCGCGAAAATCGAGGAGAAGTCGGCGCAGGCGCTGGCCGAGCTCTACGCCAACCTCACGCCGTGGCAGAAGACGCTGGTAGCGCGGCATCCGCAGCGGCCGCATTTTTCCGATTTCATCAGCGCGCTGGTCACGGAATTCACGCCGTTCGCCGGCGACCGCAAGTTCGGCGAGGACGAAGCCCTGGTCGGCGGCTTCGGCCGCTTCCAGGGCGAGCCGATCTGCGTGATGGGCCAGGAAAAGGGCAACTCGACCGAGAGCCGCATCAAGCACAATTTTGGCATGGCGCGCCCGGAAGGCTATCGCAAGGCGGTGCGGCTGATGGAGATGGCGGATCGATTCGGCATTCCCGTGCTGTCGATCGTGGATTCCGCCGGCGCCTATCCCGGCATCGGCGCCGAAGAGCGCGGACAGGCCGAGGCGATCGCGCGCTCGACCGATGCGTGTCTTTCGCTTGGCGTTCCGAATGTGGCGATCGTCACCGGCGAGGGCATGTCGGGCGGTGCGATCGCGATCACCACCGCCAACAAGGTCTTGATGTTCGAGCACGCGATCTACAGCGTGATCTCGCCGGAAGCCGCCTCCTCGATTCTCTGGCGCGACGGCACCAAGGCGCAGGAAGCCGCCAACAGCATGAAGATCACCGCGCAGGACATGCTGAAATTCGGCGTCATCGACCGCATCCTGATGGAGCCGCCGGGCGGCGCCCACCGCGATCCAGCCGCGATGATCGCCCGCACCGGTGAAGCCATCGCGCAGGCGTTTACGGAGATGCACAATCTCGACGCCAGCGGCATTCGCCAGCAGCGGCGGCAGAAGTTTCTGGATATCGGCCGCAAGCTCGGCTGAGGGTTTTCGGTCAGGGCCGGGCAGAAGCGCGAAGCGTGTCTTCACGCTGGGCGGATGCGGCCATGATGATCATCAACGCCCCCACGGCACAGGATCCGGATAAAAGCCGGCCGGCAGCTCATGGGCTTCGCCGCTCTCGACCCGCTTTATGGCTGCGCCCAGGACCTCGCGAAGCGGCTCCGGATATGCGCGCGCCAAGAGTTCGGACAAGGTCGGCAGGCCGGCTTTTCCCGGAAGTTTCTCCAGCGCCCAGATCACCGCCTCGCCGAGCTCCTCCGCGCGATAGCCCTGCCTGGCGTAGTTCCACCCCTCATGATCGGGCATCAGGCTCGTCGCGAAGCACTTTGCGGCAACGCGCTGCAGCGCCGGGATCGCGATTTGCTGGGGAATGTAGGACAGCGCCCAGATCGACCCGCGCCAGGCGGCGAATTCCGTTTGCGTGTAGTTCGGCTCGGTGTCGAACAGATACGGACCGTCCAACAGATCAAAATCGATCCCATCACAGCGTTGGACCACGCCGTCGGGCACGCCATTCCGCATGCGGGCGTCGATCCAGGCCTTGCGGAAGATGTCGTCGGATCGCGTGTGGTTCTTCGCCGGATTGCGCAAGAGGTGCTCGAACAAGACCAGGTCGGGGCAGCGCCGGATCAGCTCAATCCGCGTGATGAGACCGTCGAGCACAGCCAATGTCCGCCGCTCGAAGTCAATCAGCTGTGCGATTGTCGGCGGCTCCTGCAGCCCGAACAACGATGGTTTCGCGGAGATCTCACCGCTCACCTTCGGGATCGCTGTCGCATCGTCTGCTGTCGGGATAAGCGAAGGGGCGGCAATCTCTGCGACCGAGCTCTCGAGGACCGCAAGGTTGTCGCGCGCCATCGCAGCCAGCCGTCGTAAATCGGCCAGCGCTTTCGAAACCTCCGCGCCACCTGACTGGGCCCGGGCGATGCGCTTGGCATAACCCACCACGTCGATGTCATAGAGTTGCCCGTTCACGGCTCCCCAGCCGGGCACCTCTGCGGATTGCGGTGCGGCTTGTCCGATCGGCTGCCTGTTGTCGATCTGCGCCAGCAATGTGCGGCGCTTTTCGGCAATCCACTCCTCCCACATGTCAAGCGCGTAGTCGCGGGCAAAAAACCGCCAGAGGTTTCCCACCATCTCGGGCCTGTTGTCGGGATCGAAAAGCTTCCAGAGCAGGCGCCGCAGCAGATTGTCGACGAAGCCCCTTTGTTCGCCGCGCAGCGCGTCCAGCAGGATCTCCTTGGTCGGTTGATCCGTCTGGTAGGTCGTATCCTTGACCAGGCACTCCAGATCGGGACGCGCCGTTGGCAGATACCGCGCGAGCGTCCGGGCGACACCGTAGCTCAGGGTCGGGTAGTTGGAAGCCCATTTCTCCCCATGCAGGGCCATGTATTCGAGGATGATGCAGGCTTGATCCGGGGTGAGCTGCATCTCGCGCTCGACCTGATCGACGAGATGCTCCAGCTGGGGCACCTTGAGGTTGGCCAGTGAGAATGGAAGGCCAGCGTTCCGCCAACGATCGGCCTCGTCCCAGCCGAAGCGCACGAGCAGCGCCCGGCATTGGTCGGCGACCATCTGTCCGCGCTCGCTCGGGCTCGCCTTGTCGATCGCGGCCTGGAGCTCTCGAACTTCCGTTTGGTGAAGGTCACGCTTGCCATTCTCGCTCACGGCGGCATAGCGCGCATGAAGCGGGCCAAGCTCCGGCAGAAGCGTTGCCGCCTTGCGCCGCGCGACTTCGAAGACACGCGATCGCTCGCGGTAGAAGGGCAGGCTGTCGGGCGCACGGCCGAGCAAGGTCATGAATTGCAGATGCCGGGCGATGATCGCCTCGGCATTGCAATAGTCGAGCACACCCCACGGCCACCGCTGCACAAAGAAACCGTCGACAAAGCCGTTCAACGCATGTTCCAGCGAAGCCGGAAGCCGCTCGCGAAATGATCTGAAGAACAGTTCGGCGAACAGGACGAGTTCGTCCTGCATCAACGCGGCGGGGATTTCCCGTAACAGGGCCTCGGCATCCGCGGCGCTCAGGCGTGCATGCGGCATCGCCCGGGTGAAGGCATAGAAGACTGTCTGCGCGAACTTCATTTTGTCGCTCAGCTCAAGGGGGTGCCGGTGCCAGCCATCGCTTATCTTCGGCACCGCATAGGCATTGATGAGCATCGCGCGACCAAGACTTTCGGCGGGCTCTGCCTCGATGGCGGCGACGAACGGCATCACCCGCAGGATCACCTCACGCGTGTAGGCGTCCGGAGCCTCCCGGGGGGAGAACCCCCAGACCGTGGTTCCCTCCAGTGCGCGATGGTCAAGCTGCCATTCTTTTGCTGCGGCCAAATAGCGGTCATAGGCGGGGTGTCCGGTGTCGAAGGATTTCGCCGGGTATCCGCTGTCGCGCAAATGTCCGAAGACGGTGGTCTCGCTGCTGGTTGTCAACTCTGCTCCCTTCGCGCTCGATCGCCGGGGACCGCAAACCCCGCCACTTGCTTCGTAAGGGCAACATCTAAGGAAAGCATGGATGCCTGTGCCTGGCCCGGCCCATCCAGGCCCGCACCATCCCGGCCCCGTGGAATTACGGCAACACCTTGGCAAAAATCGCCGTTTTGGCCGCAATTAGGCCGCGAGCGGCCTGTTTAAATTCTGTTGACCATGGCTCTCTTGAGGGGTCGCGGAACGACCCTCTTCGGGTTGCGACGCAGCGGTGTGACGGGTAATATTTTAATTAGTGGCTTCAGGGCGATGACGCTGATGTTGGGGTTGCGGACATTGCCCGGTGGGTGTGGAGCTTCGACTTGATTTCAGGCCTTCGCGTTCGGCTGCTTGTGACCTCGGCTGTGTTGACGGCCGGGCTGATGCTTGCCGGCTGCAACAGCGACGAGATTTCGCTCGCCAACAACGCCAAGGCGAACCAGCCGGTGCCGCCGAAGCTGATCCAGGCCATGGTCGACAAGAACATGGACCTGCAGTCGCCGATCCTGGTGCGCATCTTCAAGCAGGAGGCCGAGCTCGAGGTCTGGAAGCAGGATCGCGACGGCCGCTTTGCGCTGCTGAAAACCTATCCGATCTGCCGCTGGTCCGGCGACCTGGGTCCGAAGGTGCGCGAAGGCGACCGCCAGGCGCCGGAAGGATTCTACACGATCACGCCGGCGCAGATGAATCCGCAGTCGAACTACTACCTCTCCTTCAACACCGGCTATCCCAACGCCTACGACCAGGCGCTCGGCCGCACCGGCTCCCAGCTGATGGTGCATGGCGATTGTTCGTCGCGCGGCTGCTACGCGATGACCGACGAGCAGATCGCCGAGATCTATTCGCTCGGCCGCGAATCCTTCTTCGGCGGCCAGCGCGCGTTCCAGCTGCAGGCCTTCCCGTTCAAGATGACGCCAATGAACATGGCGAAGCATCGCAACAACCCGAACATGCCGTTCTGGAAGATGATTAAGGAAGGCTATGATCAGTTCGAGGTGACGAAGCAGGAGCCGAAGGTCGATTTCTGCGAGAAGAAATACGTCTTCAACGCGATCCGCGCGCCGAACGCCAAGAGCGATCCGGTGTTCAATGCTTCCGCAAAGTGCCCGGCCTATGCGATCCCCGAGGAACTGGCCGAGGCCGTGCAGGAGAAGCAGCAGCACGACGCGGCCGAAACCAACAAGCTGATCTCGCGCGGCACGCCGGTGGCGCGCATGAACACCGGCATCGACGGCGGCATGAACAAGGTGTTCGCGGCAAAGCTGCCCGACGGAAATACCGGGCTGTCCGAAGGCGGCGATGGCCAGGGCCTCTCGCTGCTCGCGCTGTCGCGCGCACCGGGCACCATCCCTTCGCACGTCAACCCGCCGAAGCCGAAGCTGACGGCGGAGGAAGAGCCGGTGTCGGCGACCTCGACGTCCGCCCCCGCCATGCGCGTCGCTGCGGCAACGCCGGCGCAACAGCCCGCGCAGTCGGAAGGATTCTTCTCCAGCCTGGCCCGCAAGGTCGGCCTGGGCGGCTCCGACACCACGGCGAGCGCCCCGCCGCCTGCCAAGCCGAAGGCGGAGAGCAAGCCTGCAGCCAGCCAGTCGATCGTCCGCGCCACCGCCGCGGCCCCGAAGCATGCCGAGCCGAAGCAGGCCGCGGCCAAGCCTGCCGCTCCGGCGCTGAAGCCGTCGGTGTCAGATACGCCTGCGCAAGCCGCCGCCGCTGCGCCCGCTCCGGCCGCCCCAGCGACCATCGCCGGCGCCGCTCCGGCCTTGCCGTCGAACTCGTTCGAGAGCCGCTTCTCGGCGATGAAGTGATCGTCGTCCCGGCGAAGGCCGGGACCCATAATCACTGACATCAATTGTTGCGCAGAGCTGCAGCGACAGCTCCATCCATAACCAGCATTGGTGGCTATGGGTCCCGACGACAAATGGAGAATGCGCGCAGCCAAACCCTTACTGGTCCTTGCCGTGGCAGCGCGTCGTCGGGGGCGCGCCACAAAAAGGTAGCCACGGCGCTTACCGCGCCTTTGGCCACCATACGAAATCGCGCGCTTTGCCAACGCCTACGCGTATTTGCCGTGGCAGTGCTTGTACTTCTTGCCGCTGCCGCAGGGGCAGTCCTCGTTGCGGCCGACCTTGCCCCAGGTAGTGGGGTTTTGCGGGTCGCGCTGCTCGGCATCGCCGCCATTCGCCGGCACCAATGAAGCCTTGGCAAATGCCATCTCGTCTTCGCCGGTGTCGGGATTGATCTTGTGGCCTTCCAGGACCGGCAGCGGCTCGGGCGGCTGCTCGGGCGGGACGATCTCGACCCGCATCAGCTGCGCGGTGACCGCCTCGCGCAGATGCGCGCCCATGGTCTCGAACAGGTTGAAGGCTTCGAGCTTGTATTCCTGCAGGGGATCGCGCTGGCCGTAGCCGCGCAGGCCAATGACCTGGCGCAGATGATCCAGCATGATCAGGTGCTCGCGCCAGAGATGATCGAGCGTCTGCAGCAAAATCGTCTTCTCGACGTAGCGCATCACGTCGGGGCCCCATTGCGCGACCTTGGCCGCCATGTGCTCGTCGACGCGTGTCTCGATGCGCGTAAGCATCTCCTCGTCGGCGATGCCCTCCTCCTTGGCCCATTCGTCGACCGGCAGTTCGATGCCGAGCACGCGGGTGAGCTCGTCCTTCAGGCCTGCGACGTCCCATTGCTCGGCATAGGCATGCTCGGGGATGTGCTTGGCGACGACGTCGTCGACATAGCCGTGGCGCATGTCAGCGACGGTTTCCGCGACGCTTTCGTCCTTCATCAGGTCGACGCGCTGGTCGAAGATCGCCTTGCGCTGATCGTTCTGCACGTTGTCGAATTTCAAGAGGTTCTTGCGGATGTCGAAGTTGCGCGCCTCGACCTTCTGCTGCGCCTTTTCCAGCGCCTTGTTGATCCAGGGATGGATGATCGCCTCGCCTTCCTTCAGGCCGAGGCGCTGCAGCATGGAGTCGAGCCGGTCGGAGCCGAAAATCCGCATCAGATCGTCTTCCAGCGACAGGAAGAATTTTGAGCGGCCGGGGTCACCCTGACGGCCGGAACGGCCGCGCAGCTGGTTGTCGATGCGGCGGGATTCATGGCGCTCGGAGCCGATGATGTAGAGCCCGCCCGGCTTCTGCTCGGTGCGCGCGGGCTTGGCGCCCTTGGCGGGCTCGAGCTCGACGGCTTCTTCCGCCTTCAGCACGATGTCGCGGAAGCGCTCGATGTCGGCCTTGATCTGCTCGATCTTTTTGGCCTTCTCGGCTTCATCGGTGATGTGCGCGGTCTCCTGCTGGATGCGCATGTCGAGCGAGCCGCCGAGCTTGATGTCGGTGCCGCGCCCGGCCATGTTAGTGGCGATCGTGATCGCGCCGGGCACGCCGGCTTCCGCCACGATATAGGCTTCCTGCTCGTGGAAGCGCGCGTTCAGCACCGCGAACAGTTTTGACGGTTTTCCGGCACGCGCGGCAGAGTACAGCTTCTCCAGCGCGTCCTGACTGCCGAAATCGATCTGCTTGTAGCCATTCTTCTTCAGGAAGTCGGCCAGCACCTCGGACTTCTCGATGGAGGCCGTGCCGACCAGCACGGGCTGGAAGCGCTTGTTGGCGCGCTCGATCTCGGCCAGGATCGCGGCGTATTTCTCGCCTTGCGTGCGGTAAACCTCGTCGTCCTCGTCGAGGCGCGCCACCGGCAGGTTGGTCGGGATCTCCACGACCTCGAGCTTGTAGATGTCGAACAGCTCGTCGGCTTCGGTCGCCGCCGTGCCGGTCATGCCGGCGAGCTTTTCATACATCCGGAAATAGTTCTGGAAGGTGATCGAGGCCAGCGTCTGGTTCTCCGGCTGGACCGCGACGTGCTCCTTGGCTTCCAGCGCCTGGTGCAGGCCTTCCGAATAGCGGCGGCCCGGCATCATGCGGCCGGTGAACTCGTCGATGATGACAACCTCGCCCTCGCGGACGATGTAGTCCTTGTCGCGGGTGAACAGCGAGTGGGCGCGCAGCGCCTGGTTGATGTGGTGCACGACGGAAACGTTCTCGACGTCGTAGAGCGACTCGCCCTTGAGCTGGCCGGCATCGCGCAGCAGCACCTCGATCTTCTCCATGCCGCCTTCGGTCAGCGTCACCGTGCGCTGCTTCTCGTCGACCTCGAAATCGACCTTCTTCTCCAGCTTCGGCATGAAGGTGTCGATGGTGTTGTAGAAGTCGGAGCGGTCGTCGAGCGGGCCGGAGATAATCAGCGGCGTGCGCGCCTCGTCGATCAGGATGGAGTCGACCTCGTCGACGATGGCGTAGTAGTGCCCGCGCTGGACCATGTCCTCCAGGCGGTACTTCATGTTGTCGCGCAGATAGTCGAAGCCGTATTCGTTGTTGGTGCCGTAGGTGATGTCGCAGTTGTAGTTGGTCTTGCGCTCGGCATCGTCGAGGCCGTGCACAATCACGCCGGTGGTCATGCCGAGGAAGGAATAGATCTGGCCCATCCAGGCGGCGTCGCGGCGGGCGAGGTAGTCGTTGACGGTGACGACATGGACGCCGCGGCCGGCCAGCGCATTGAGATACACGGCAAGGGTCGCCACCAGCGTCTTGCCTTCGCCGGTCTTCATCTCGGCGATGTCGCCCTCATGCAGCACCATGCCGCCGATCAGCTGCACGTCGAAATGGCGTTGGCCGAGCGTACGCTTGGCGGCCTCGCGCACGGTGGCAAACGCCGGCACCAGGATGTCGTCGAGCGTCTTGCCCTCCGCGAGTTCCTTGCGGAATTCCTCGGTGCGCGCCTTGAGCTGCGCGTCGGAGAGCTTTTCGATCTCGGCCTCGAGCGCATTGATGGCGTTGACGCGGGATTGATAGCCCTTGACCCGCCGGTCGTTGGGGGTGCCGAAAAGCTTGCGGGCGAGCGCGCCGATCATGCCAAAGTCCTGTTCCTGCGGTCCTGCAGTAGAGCCGAGTAGTGGTTCGAATTACCCATCAACTCACCGTGACGCGTCGCGGTGCCATTCCGGTGGCGAGGGGATCATCCGCCAATTGAGTGGGAAACGGGCCATCCAAGGTTCAACGGCAAAAACGCCAGCAAAATAAACGCCATCGCCGCTGAAACGATCGGGCAGAGATATGGCCGCGCCGGGACGATGTCAACGTGGCCGAAGAGCGCCTGGCGAGCGCCCCGAATGTCAGGAAATTCATCATTTTGACAGGTTTTTCGCGTTGCCAAGCCCCCTCGATTGGGCGAGTGTCCCGCCGCCCGTTAGCCCCCCGTCAGCTTCAAGGATTTTGCATGACCACCTCGTTCCCGGAAACGAAAACCGGCCTGCGTCTCGGCATTGCCGCGGCTGTCGCTCTGGCCCTGATCGCGGGCTCGCCCGCGCGCGCCGAGGACAAGGTGCTGGCCAAGGTCAATGGGGTGGAAATCAAGGAAAGCGACGTGACGCTCGCCGAAGAGGAGCTGGCGCCGTCGCTGCAGCAGATGGACCCGGCGACCCGCAAGGATAACGTGCTGGGCTTCTTGATCGACCTGCAGATCGTGGCCAAGGCGGCCGAGGACAAGAAAATCGAGAATACCGACGACTTCAAGAAGCGCCTCGCCTTCACCCGCAAGCGGCTGATGATGGACAGCCTGCTGGCCGCCGAGGGCAAGGCTGCGACCACCGAAGAGGCGATGAAGAAGGTCTATGACGAGGCCGCCAAGCAGATCACCAGCGAGGTCGAGGTGCGCGCCCGCCACATCCTGGTCGAGACCGAGGACGAGGCCAAGGCGGTGAAGGCGGAGCTCGAAAAGGGCGCCGACTTCGCCGAACTCGCCAAGAAAAAGTCGAAGGACCCGGGCGCCTCCGACGGCGGCGACCTCGGCTTCTTCACCAAGGACCAGATGGTGCCGGAATTTTCGGCCGTGGCGTTCTCGCTGGAGCCGGGCAAGATGTCCGATCCCGTGAAGTCGCAGTTCGGCTGGCATGTCATCAAGGTCGAGGAAAAGCGCAGCCGCCAGGCGCCGCCGATCGACCAGGTCAAGGGCCAGATCGAGACCTATGTGACGCGCAAGGCGCAGGCCGACTATGTCGCCAAGCTGCGCGAAGCCGCCAAGGTCGAGCGCACCGAAAAGCCGGCCGATGCGGCCGCGAAGCCGGATGCGGCCAAGGACGCGCCGAAGTCCGACTCCAAGATGGCTCCGGCGAAGAAGTAAATCGACTTCGCAGGCGAATTTCACTAGTTTGACGTCATGCCCGGCCTTGTGCCGGGCATCCACGTCTTAAGACCTTCATCGATGGATGCTGAGGACGTGGATGGCCGGGACAAGCCCGGCCATGACGATTCCTCCTGTTTTTTTGGATTTGGCCATGTCCACCGCTGTCTCGCCCCTTGCGCCCACCGATGTGCCCGCCATGCCCGAAATCGCGGGCGTGAGGCTTGCGACCGCGGCGGCGGGCATCCGTTACAAGGGCCGCACCGACGTGCTGCTGGCGGTGCTGGACAAGGGCACCACCGTCGGCGGCGTCTTCACCAAATCGAAATGCCCCTCGGCGCCAGTGGAATGGTGCCGCGCCAAATTGAAGCGCGGCCAGGCCCGCGCCCTGGTGGTCAATTCCGGCAATGCCAACGCCTTCACCGGCAAGACCGGCAAGCAGTCGACCGCGCTCACCGCGCAGATCGCCGCAAAAGCCGTCGGCTGCAGCGTCGACGACATCTTCCTCGCCTCCACCGGCGTGATCGGCGAGCCGCTCGACGCCACCAAATTCGACGGCGTGCTGGCGACGCTGAACGAAGCGGCCGCGCCCGGCGACTGGATGGGCGCGGCGCGCGCCATCATGACCACCGATACATTTCCGAAGGTGGCAACCGCCACGGTGAAGCTCGGCAAGGCCAAGGTCACCATCAACGGCATGGCCAAGGGCGCCGGCATGATCATGCCTGACATGGCGACCATGCTGTCGTTCGTCTTCACCGATGCACCGCTGTCGGGCGCGGTGCTGCAGTCGCTGCTCAAAAGCGGTGTCGAGGACACCTTCAATGCGGTGACGATCGACAGCGATACGTCGACATCGGACACGCTGCTTGCCTTCGCCACTGGTACCGCCGCGGCGAACGGCGCGCCGAAGATCACGCGCGCCAGCGATCCCCGGCTAAAGGCATTTGCGAAGGCATTTTATGAGGTGCTCGCGAACCTCTCCGAACAAGTGGCGCGCGACGGCGAAGGCGCCCGCAAGCTGGTCGAGGTGGTGGTCGAGGGCGCGACCACAAAGGCCTCGGCGCGCAAGATCGCGATGTCGATCGCCAATTCGCCGCTGGTGAAGACGGCGATCGCGGGCGAGGACGCCAATTGGGGCCGCGTGGTAATGGCGATCGGCAAGGCCGGCGAGCCCGCCAACCGCGACAAGATTTCCATCTCCTTTAACGGCATCCGCGTCGCGAAAAGCGGCGCGCGCGATCCGTCCTATAATGAGCAGGAAGTATCCGAGGCGATGAAGGCGTCAAAGATCCAGATCAAGGTGGCGCTGGGCCTCGGCAAGGGCCGCGACCGCGTGCTGACCTGCGACCTCACGAAGGAGTATGTCGCGATCAATGGCGATTACAGATCGTGACGACCACCGTCATTGCGAGCGAAGCGAAGCAATCCAGCTTCCTTTGCAGCGACAAGAAAGCTGGATTGCTTCCGCCTTCGCGCACAGCGCTTCGGCGGACTGCCAGCCCTGCGAAGCTTGCGCAGCAAGCGGAGAAGGGTCGTCGCTTCGCTCCTCGCAATGACGGCTGGGTAGACGCAGACTGATGGCCGAACCAAAACTCACCCTCGTCGTCGCCTGCGCGCTGATCGACGCCGACAAGCGCATCCTGCTGGCGCAGCGCCCCGCGGGCAAAACGCTGGCCGGCCTGTGGGAATTTCCCGGCGGCAAGGTCGAGCCGGGCGAGCGGCCAGAAGAGACTCTGATCCGCGAACTGCACGAAGAGCTCGGCATCGATGTCAGCGAGCCATGCCTGGCGCCGCTCACCTTTGCCAGCCACGCCTACGAGACGTTTCACCTGTTGATGCCGCTCTACATCTGCCGGCGCTGGGAGGGCCAGGTGATGGCGCGCGAGGGCCAGAACCTGGCCTGGGTGCGCGCGACAAAGCTGCGCGACTACCCGATGCCGCCGGCCGACCTGCCGCTGATCCCGCATTTGATTGATTTGCTGCTGTGACCTCATCCCGAGGAGACCGCGAAGCGGCCGTCTCGAGGGATAGGCCACGGGCCGCATGGTTCGAGATGCGCTTCGCGCTCCTCACCATGAGGAGATAGGTTAGCGCCGTCGTCCCTTCACCGCCGCCTCAAGACTCGCCTTGGCCGAGCCGGGCTTGAGCGGCTTTGGCTGGCTCTCGTGCGGCGCCCAGGCGGAGAGCCAGACGATGTCGAAGGTGGCGCGGATGCGACCGTCGGGATCGGCAAAGCGCTCGGCGTAGATTTCCGCCATCCGAAGCATGGTGGCGCGGCGGGTCGGCGTGCGGCGGCGTTCGACGAGAATATTGGTGGCGCCCATGCCTCTGAGATCGCGCATCAGCGCAAAGGCATTGTCGTAGCGCACCACGATGCGGTCGACGTCGGTGACGGGCAGGGCGAGCCCGGCGCGCTGCAGCAGGTGGCCGATATCGCGCAGGTCCGCAAACGGGGCGACACGGGGCGACACGCCGCCCTCGCATTCCGCTTCCGCCGCGGCAAAGGATTGCCGCAGCTCCGTGAGCGTATCGCCGCCGGGCAGCGCGGCAAGCAGCAGCCCGTCCGGCCGCAACGCACGGCGAATCTGTGCCAGGACGCCGGGAAGATCGTTGACGAACTGGAAGGCAAGCGCGGAGACCGCGAGATCGAGCGACTCCGGCTGCAGCGGCAAGACCTCGCCATCGGAATCGAGCCCGATCCGCGCCACCGATTTGAAACGATCGGCCATCGGCGCGCGCAGCGCCTCGCCTGGCGACCAGATATCGGCGACGTCGGCAAACTCACGTTTCACAGCCGCAAGCCGGTCGGCCATGTCCTCGGCGACGCGGTCGAGCAGGAAGGTGACCTCACCCTGCTGGCGCGCACGCACCTGCCGCGCGCGCAACAAGGCGCGATCGAATAGTACGGAGGCGGTATTGGCAAGCGCCGGGGCCATGGGCAGGCTCATAGCGCAATTCCGGCGGCTTCGCTCGCCGGAACCTGCGCCAGGAACCTGCTATGGGTCCGGGATGTGCATCGAGCCGCGCCGACGCCTCATGCCAGGAAGGGTTTTCCCTTCTCCAGCAGGCCGCGGAGCTTGCTCACGGATTTGCCGGTCGCCAATTGATAGTGGGGCTTGTCGACGAAGGATTCCCAATCCCCGCCCCATTCCAGGCCTTCCACTTTCTCCTTGATCAGCGCGCCGAGCTTCACGTAGGCCTTGTCCTCTTTGCCGGGTTTGCCCTCGTAGTATTTTCCGTTCTCGAATATGCCGACGTCCCAGGCAATTCCAAAATTGTGATTGCTTTGCCCGCCCTTGGCGTTGGTGACCTTCGGCCGCTTCTTGAATAGAATATCTTGCTCGGCGTAGGTGCGCGTTCCCGAGATGATCTTGTAGGTCAACGGCTGCCCTTTAACGGCGTTCATGAACTCCCTCGCCTTGGTCTGCGCCTCCGGTATCATCGTCTGGATGCAGCCCTCGGTCCGGGCGTCGAACTCGCCGAGCTTGGTCTTGATCGCCTCATACTTCTTGAAAAACTTTTCCTCGGCCTCATCGACGGCGGCGGTGAATTTCCCGTTCAGCGGCCCGTCGTAGAAACCAGAAACTGAAAGTATACGTTGCAGGAAAAGGACGTCGGTTTTGAACAATCTCTCGCTCATGGAAATCTCCGTTGGCAGATCTATTCTGTTTGCCGCGCTGGTCCCCGCAACTTGAGCCTAGTTGGCTTATGCCGCGTTTGCAACGTTTACGGGTGCGCGGCAGATAGCGCGAATGAAGCGCGCGGGTGACGAGATGGATCGTCGCATGCCGCGCGGCCCCGTCATGGCAATCGCCTGCTTGAGCGGCGTGCGGGGCGGCGCTAGCCTCAAGGCCATGGATGCCGAAACCCCGTCCAGCTCGATCCTCGGCCATTTGCGCGGCGCCTTCGCGCATGCCGCGAAATTCGCGCTCGACATTGCGCTGCCGACGCTGTGCGTGGCCTGCCGCGAGCCGGTCGACGGCGAAGGTGTCTGCGCGGCGTGCTGGGCAAAGCTGTCGTTCATCGAGCCGCCGTACTGCCCGCGGCTTGGCATTCCCTTTGTCTACGATCCCGGGCCCGAACTGTTGTCGATGGAGGCGATCGCCAATCCGCCGGCCTACCAGCGCGCCCGTGCCGCGGTGCGCTATGACGATGTCGCGCGCACGCTGGTGCATGCGCTGAAGTACCACGACCGCACTGACCTCGCGCCGACCATGGGAGGCTGGATGGCGCGGGCCGGGCGCGAGCTGCTGGCCGAAGCTGACGTGCTGGTGCCGGTTCCCCTGCACTGGCGGCGCGGCTGGAGCCGGCGCTACAACCAGTCCGGCGCGCTGGCGCGGGCGATCGGACGGCAAAGCGGGGTGAAAGTGGCCGCCGAAGCGCTGCGGCGGGTGCGGGCGACCGAGCAGCAGATCGGCCTCTCGCGGGCCCAGCGCGCCAGCAATGTGCAGGGCGCGTTCAAGGTCGCCGCTGACCGCATGGCTGATATCCAGGGCCGCCGCGTGGTGCTGATCGACGATGTATTAACCTCTGGCGCCACCTCGGATGCCTGCGCCCGGGCGCTGTTGCGCGCCAAAGCGGCGCAGGTGGACGTGCTGGTGTTCGCCCGGGTTGTGGACAGCCACAAAGCGCCCATATAATCCGGGTTTATTCGGGCAAATCGAGCGCGAGATGGCTGCCATTGAAATCTATACCCGTCCGGGCTGCGGTTATTGCACCGCTGCTAAATCGCTGCTGACGCGCAAGAACGCGCCTTTCAAGGAGCTGAGCATCTCGGCCGACCCCGCCTATCGCGAACAGATGTATCAGCGCGCCGGCGCCGGCGTAACTTTCCCGCAGATTTTCATCGGCAAGACCCATGTCGGCGGCTGCGACGAGCTCTACGCGCTCGACCGCGAAGGCAAGCTCGACTCCCTGCTGACCAGCGAGGGCGTGCTCTGATGGCAACGGGCGACAAATTCACCGCCGCGATGGTGCAGATGCGCACCTCGCTCCTGCCCGAACCGAGCCTCGAGCAGGCGACGAAACTGATTCGCGAGGCGGCGAAGCAAGGCGCCGATTATGTGCTCACCCCCGAGGTGAGCAACATGATGCAGCTGAACCGCAAGGCGCTGTTCGAGCATCTGGCCACCGAGGAGAACGACAAGTCGCTGAAGGCCTATCGCGCGCTGGCGCAGGAACTGAAGATCCATCTTCACGTCGGATCGCTGGCGCTGAAATTCTCGCCGGAGAAGGCGGTCAACCGCTCCTTCCTGATCGCGCCCGACGGGGTGATCCTCGCCTGCTACGACAAGATCCACATGTTCGACATCGAGCTGCCGGACGGCGAGAGCTACCGCGAGTCGGCGAACTATCAGCCCGGCGAGACGGCGGTCATTTCCGACCTGCCGTGGGGCCGCCTCGGACTGACCATCTGCTACGACGTGCGCTTCCCGGCGCTGTACCGCGCGCTCGCCGAGGCCGGCGCCTCCTTCCTCACCGTGCCCTCCGCCTTCACGCGCAAGACCGGCGAGGCGCACTGGCATGTGCTGCTGCGCTCGCGCGCCATCGAAACCGGCTGCTTCGTGTTTGCCGCCGCCCAAGCCGGCATGCACGAGAACAAGCGCGAGACCTATGGTCACTCGCTGATCGTCGATCCCTGGGGCGTCGTCATCGCGGAGGGCGGCGTTGAGCCCGGCGTGTTCATGGCCGAGATCGATCCGGCCAAGGTCGCCACCGCGCGAAAAGCCATTCCATCGCTACAGCACGGCCGCCGTTTTGGCATCGCCGATGCCAAGGCCGGCCCCGAGCATCTGCACCTGGTGCGGGGCTCGGCATGATCCGTTACACGCTGCGCTGCGAGCAGGACCACTCGTTCGAGAGCTGGTTCCAGAGCTCTGCCGCCTACGATTCGCAGGCAAGGCGCAAGCTTGTGACTTGTCCCATATGCGGCTCGGCCGAGGTCGAGAAAGCGATCATGGCGCCGCGCATCGTCGGCAAGAAGGGCCGCGAGAAAACGCCGGCGCCGGCGGAAGCGGCTGTGCCCGCGGAAACGCAAGCGACCGAATCGACCTCGCTGATGATGGCGCAGGAGCGCGAGCTGCGCGCCAAGATCAAGGAATTGCGCGACCACATCGTCAAGAACGCCGACAATGTCGGCGAGCGTTTCCCGAACGAAGCCCGCGCCATGCATTACGGCGACAAGGAGCATCGCCCGATCTATGGCGAGGCCTCGCCGGAGGAAGCGCGCGCGCTGGTCGACGAAGGCGTCGAAGTCTCGCCGCTGCCGACGCTGCCGGAAGATAGGAATTGACGGTCTCTCCCCGTCATTGCGAGCGAAGCGAAGCAATCCAGCTTTCTTCGTAGCGACAAGAAAGCTGGATTGCTTCGTCGCTTCGCTCCTCGCAAGGACGGTGATTACGCCGCCACCAGCAGCGCCACGCCCACCACGATCAGCAGAATCCCAACGCATTCGCGCGCCGACATCGGCTGCTTGAAGGAATAGTGCGACACGGCCTGCGCGAACAGCACCTCGACCAGCGCCAGCGTGCGCACATTGGCGGCCGCCGTCAGCGCAAAGGCGAGAAACCAGAACTGAGAGGCGAATGCGCCCATGAAGCCGGCGAGCATCGAGGGCCGCCACAGGCCTAGGATTGACTGCAGGACGGAAGGCGCGCGCGCCAGCAGATAGATCGTCAGCACCAGCGTCTGCACGAACAGGGCGAACACCAGCGTGTAGGATGCCGCCGTCACGAAGGAGACGCCGGGGACCACGATGACAGCGCCGCGAAAGCCGACGGCCGATAGCGCAAAACCCGCCGCGGCGACGAGGCCGATGATGGTCGGCCGCAACTCTGCAAAGCCTTTTTCGCCGCCGGGGCGCAATGCGGTAATGACGACGCCGATGGTGGCGATGACGATCGCCAGCACTTTCGCCCAGGTCAGGTGATCGCCGAGAAAGACGAAGCCGAAGATCGCGGTCTGGATCGCCTCGGTCTTCAGATACGCCGTGGTCACCACGAAGGAGCGGTCGTTCATCGCCACCAGCATCAGCCCGGTGGCGACGATCTGGCTGAGTGCGCCGAGCAGCAGCCACGGCCAGAACGCCGCCGTCGGCCACGGCACGCGGTCCCCGCTCACCAGCACGACCACGGCGAAGAAGATCACGGAGAAGGGAAAGCCGAACAGGAAACGGATATTGGTCGCGCCCCAGGTGCCGAGCGGCCCGGTCAGCGAACGCTGCATCGCATTGCGCGCAACTTGTCCTAGCGCAGCGATGAGGGTGAAGGGAATCCAGAGCGAGGCGACTGACAACATGGGGTGACCGGCTGGCAGGACGCTCAAGGTGCCGGGCACGGCGCACGCGGTCAACGGGGGCGGCGCATGACTGCGATGCGCCGTGCCGCGAATTGGACAGCCAAAGGCTCGTTGCGCCCGCTCCCTCTCCCCGCTCTTGCGGGGAGAGGGTTGGGGTGAGGGGCTGTCTCTGCGCAAAAGGTGAGTGAATGAATCGCGGAGAGTCCCCCTCACCCGGATCGCATCTTCGATACGATCCGACCTCTCCCGGCATGCGGGGAGAGGTGAAGAAACTCACATCTGCTCCGCCACCACCATGTAGTTGACGTCCATGTCGGTGGAGAGCACCCATTTGTCGGCGAAGGGGCTGTAGACCACGCCGGTCTCTTCGGTGATGGCGAGCTTGCTGGCGGCGAGGTGGCGGGCGAGTTCGTCGGGAGTGACGAACTTGTTCCATTCGTGGGTGCCGCGCGGCAGCCAGCGCAGCACATATTCGGCACCGACGATGGCGAGCGCAAAGCTCTTCCAGTTGCGGTTGATGGTGGAGACCACCATCAGCCCGCCCGGCTTGAGCATCGCGGCGCAGCGGTTCAAGAACATGCCGACATCGGCGACATGCTCGACCACCTCCATCGCCAGCACGACGTCAAAACGCTCGCGGTGGTCCATCTCTTCCACCGTGGTGCAGCGGTAGTCGATCGACAGGTGTCCGCGGTCGGCATGCAGTTTCGCCGCGGCAATATTGGTCGCGGACGGATCGACGCCGATCACCTGGGCGCCGAGCCGCGTGAACGGCTCGCACAACAGCCCTGCGCCGCAGCCAATGTCGAGTATGCGCAGGCCCGAGAGGCAATTGAGGCTCTTGGCATTGCGCGAGAATTTCCGGCACGCCGCATCGCGGATATAGGCGAGCCGCAGCGGATTGATCTTGTGCAGCGGCGCCATCTTGCCCTTGGGGTCCCACCACTCGGCCGACAGCTTTGAGAATTTTGCCACCTCGGCCGGATCGACCGTGGGTCCCGTAGCGCCTGAAGAACTCATGGACATGTCGCGCCCTCTATCGAGCGGTGATGGAGTTGCGGAATGCCAGCGGCGAGGCAATGGTGGCGATCGTTTCCCTGCCCTCGCCGACGCCCATGATGGTGACGTTGCCGAAGTCGAAGATGCGGCCCCAGATCGATTGCGTGACGTCGACGCTCTCGACCTTGTCGAGGCTCATCTCGAACGTCTTGCGCGAGATGAAGCCGGTCTTGTGCACCACGCGCAGGTTGGTCACGTCGGTCTCGGTGGTCCAGCGGTGGAACCAGGCCGTGACCGTCTTGTAGAGCGCGATCAGCGCCACGATCGCCGCCAGCGCCCAGCACACCAGCATCAGCCCGCTGCCCGCCGGGACCATCCCCGATAGGGCGAACAGCACGGCGGCCAGGATCCAGAGCAGGATCGCCGGCCCGAAGAAAATCCAGTGCGCATTGGTGGAATACAGCACCTTTTCCCCGGGCTGCAGGATGTCGTCGATATAACGGCCCATACGCTTTACCTCAGTTACCCCTGCGCGACGGCTTCTGCGCCACGGCGACCGGCCCCGGACCCCGCAGGAACCCGCTTGCCGCCGGGCGCGGCGCTATGTATACGCGCCTTTCGGTGGCTGCGCTGCCGTTTTAAGCAGGTCACCTGATTTAATCCTTATTCAAGGGAATGCACGCGTCGTCATGAGCCGCCTCGTGATGAAATTCGGCGGCACGTCCGTCGCCAATATCGACCGGATCCGCAACGTCGCGCGCCATGTGAAGCGCGAGGTCGACGCAGGCCATGACGTCGCGGTGGTGGTGTCGGCGATGGCCGGCAAGACCAACGAGCTGGTGGCCTGGTGTACCGAAGCTTCTCCCATGCATGATGCGCGGGAATATGACGCCGTGGTGGCGTCCGGCGAGCAGGTCACCTCGGGGCTGCTCGCGATCGCGCTGCAGGGCATGGGCATCCAGGCCCGCTCCTGGCAGGGCTGGCAGCTCCCGATCAAGACCAGCGATGCGCATGCTTCCGCACGCATCCTCGAGATCGACGGCGCCGAGATCGTCAGCCGTTTCAAGGACCGCAAGGAAGTCGCCGTCATCGCCGGCTTCCAGGGCATCAACCCGCAGACCGGCCGCATCACCACGCTCGGCCGCGGCGGTTCCGACACCTCGGCGGTGGCGGTCGCAGCCGCCATCCACGCCGATCGCTGCGACATCTATACCGACGTCGACGGCGTCTACACGACTGATCCGCGCGTGGTGCCGAAGGCGCGCCGGCTCAACAAGATCGCCTTCGAGGACATGCTGGAGCTGGCCTCGCAAGGCGCCAAGGTCTTGCAGGTGCGCTCGGTGGAACTCGGCATGGTGCACAACATGCCGATCTTCGTGCGCTCCAGCTTCGACAAGCCAGAGGAAATCGACCCGCACGCCAATCAGCCGCCGGGCACGCTGATCTGCAGCGAGGAGGAAATCATGGAAAACCACGTCGTCACCGGCATCGCCTTCTCCAAGGACGAGGCGCAGATTTCCGTGCGCCAGATCGAGGACAAGCCGGGGGTGGCCGCCGCGATCTTCGGGCCGCTGGCGGACGCCAACATCAACGTCGACATGATCGTGCAAAATGTCTCCGAGGACGGCAAGACTACCGACCTCACCTTCACTGTGCCCGCCGCGGACTACAACCGCGCCAAGGAGACCATCACCTCGTCCAAGGGCAAGATCGGCTATGCGCGGCTCGACAGCGCCACTGACGTCGCAAAAGTGTCTGTCATCGGCAGCGGCATGCGCAGCCATGCCGGCGTGGCCGCCAAGGCGTTTTCGGCACTCGCCGCGCGCAACATCAACATCCGCGCGATCACCACCTCGGAGATCAAGTTTTCGGTGCTGATCGACGCCGCCTATACCGAACTTGCGGTGCGCACGCTGCACACGCTCTACGGGCTCGACCAGGTTTAGAACGATTTTCTCTTAGCGGTCGCAGCATCGATCCCACAGAGACGTTATTGCCTCTGGCAGGCGTTTTGCTTGGCAATATCAGCTTCGATTGGCTATACGGCCTGATAGGTGAGCGTCTGCAAACTGTGCCACAGTTTTGCTGTTCCCGATTCGGCCGGGAGGGGCTCGCGCCGGCGCCGAAATGAATAAAATTGTTGTTTTGTCCGAGTATTACGCCAGCGCCCGGCCAGGAGGCAGGCTGGCATTGGGGAGGATTGGCTGATCATGCGGAGCGCGTCGGGAGGTCCCCGCGTTTTGCTGAGACGGCTCCGCGAAACCATGGCGGAGCAAGTCTCCGCACAGGAACGCCTCGACAAGGTGGTGGTGCTGATCGCGGCCAACATGGTGGCCGAGGTCTGCTCCTGCTACGTGCTGCGCATCGACAACACGCTCGAGCTATACGCCACCGAAGGCCTGAAGCGCGAAGCCGTGCACCGCACCGTGCTGAGCGCGCATGAGGGCCTGGTTGGCCTTGTCGCCAGCGAAGCGACGCCGCTGAACCTGTCGGACGCGCAGAGCCACCCGGCCTATTCCTACCGTCCGGAAACCGGCGAAGAGATCTACCACTCCTTCCTCGGCGTGCCGATCCTGCGCGCCGGCAACACGCTCGGCGTGCTGGTGGTGCAGAACCGCGCCAAGCGCAATTACGTCGAGGAAGAGGTCGAGGCGCTGCAGACCACCGCCATGGTGCTGGCGGAAATGATCGCGTCCGGCGAATTGTCGGCGCTCGCCCAGCCCGGCGCGGAGCCGGCGGCGCGGCACTCCCTGCACAAGAGCGGCAGTGTGCTCTCCGAGGGCATCGCGCTCGGCCATGTCGTGCTGCACGAGCCTCGCGTCGTCATCACCAATTACATCGCCGAAGACCTGCCGAAGGAGGTCAAGCGGCTGGACACGGCGTTGGCAAAACTGCGCGCCGATCTCGACCGCATGCTGGAGCGCGGCGACGTCGCCGAAGGCGGCGAGCACCGCGATGTGCTGGAAGCTTACCGCATGTTCGCCAACGACCAGGGCTGGTCGCACAAGCTGCACGAAGCCGTCGGCACCGGCCTCACTGCCGAAGCCGCCGTCGAGCGCGTGCAGTCCGACACCCGCGCGCGCATGCTGCGCTCGACCGACCCCTATTTGCGCGAACGCCTGCACGACCTCGAAGATCTCGGCCACCGCCTGATGCGCCAGCTGGTCGGTCGCGACCACGCGCCCTCGCGCGAGCACTTGCCTGACAATGCCATCCTGATCGCGCGCGCGATGGGGCCGGCGGCGCTGCTCGATTACGACCGCAATCGGCTGCGTGGCCTCGTGCTGGAGGAAGGCACAACCAATTCGCATGTCGCGATCGTGGCGCGCGCGCTCGGTATTCCTGCGGTCGGCGAGGTGCCGAACGCGCCGGGCATTGCCGACCCCGGCGATGCCATCATCGTCGACGGCACCTCCGGCTCGATCTATGTGCGGCCATCAAGCGAAATCGAATCGGCCTATGCCGAGCGCGTCCGCCTGCGGGCGCGGCGGCAGGCGCAATACTCCGCGCTGCGCGACCTGCCCTGCAAGACGAAGGACGGCCAGTACGTCGAGCTCCTGATCAATGCCGGGCTCATCATCGACCTGCCGCATATCGAGGACACCGGCAGCGCCGGCATCGGCCTGTTCCGCACCGAGCTGCAATTCATGGTGAGTCCGAGCCTGCCGCGCTCCTCTGACCAGCTCGCGCTGTATCGCACCGTGCTCGATGCGGCCGGCGACAAGCCCGTCACCTTCCGTACCCTCGATATCGGCGGCGACAAGGCGCTGCCCTATATGGAGACGGTGATCGAGGAAAACCCGGCACTGGGCTGGCGCGCGATCCGGCTCGGGCTCGACCGGCCGGGCCTGTTGCGCGGCCAGATCCGCGCGCTGCTGCGGGCCGGCGGCGGGCGGTCGCTGAAGATCATGTTCCCAATGATTTCGGAAGTCGGAGAGTTCGACGCCGCCAAAGCGATCGTCGAGCGCGAGCTGACGTATCTGCGCCAGCACGGCCATTCGCTGCCCGAGCGCATCGACATCGGCACCATGGTGGAAGTACCGGCGCTGCTCTACCAGATGGACGAGCTACTCAGGAAAGTCGACTTCGTCTCGGTCGGCTCCAACGACCTGTTCCAGTTCATGTTCGCCGTCGACCGCGGCAACGCGAAAGTTTCGGAGCGCTTCGACACCATGTCGGCGCCGATCCTGCGCGCGCTGCGCGATATCGTCCGCAAGGCCAATGTCGCCAGGAAAGGCGTCTCGCTATGCGGCGAGATGGCTTCAAAGCCGCTCGGCGCGCTGGCGCTGATTGCGCTCGGCTATCGCTCGCTGTCGCTGTCGGCGACCGCGCACGGTCCGGTGAAGGCAATGATCCTCGACCTCGACGCCAAAAAGGCGGAAGCGATGATCAACCCGCTGCTGGACGCGCCTGCCGGCAGCGTCTCGATCAAGCAGAAGCTGACGGAATTCGCGGAAAAGGAAGGGCTGTCGTTGTAGCGGGGCCCTGCGCGCCGCTCCGCCCTGTCCGCTTTTTCTGCTATCAAAAGAACTGCCATGCTGCCCGAAGCCAAACTTGATATCCTGCTTGCCCATCATGCCGCGCTCGAAAACGAGCTGCTCGGCCAGGTCGGTTCCGACCGCTATGTGCAGATCACCCGCGAGCTCGCCGACATCAATCCGCTGATTGACGCCGTAAAGGCCTATCGCGGCGTGCAGGCGGAACTTGCGGGCGCGGAAGCCCTGCTCGCCGATCCCGCAACGGACGCCGAAATGCGCGGCATGGCGGAGGCCGAGCGCGAGACGCTGCAGGCCAGGCGCGACGAGCTCGAGCAAAAAATCCGCGTCGCGCTGTTGCCCAAGGACGCCATGGACGACCGCAACGTGGTGCTGGAAATCCGCGCCGGCACCGGCGGCGACGAGGCCTCGCTGTTCGCCGGCGACCTCTTCCGCATGTATGAGCGTTTTGCCAATCTGCAGGGCTGGAAGGTCGAGGTGATCTCAGCCAGCGAAGGCACCGTCGGCGGGTTCAAGGAAATCATCGCGGAAGTGCAGGGCCGCGGCGCCTTCGCAAAGCTGAAGTTCGAATCCGGCGTGCACCGGGTGCAGCGGGTGCCGGATACGGAGACGCAGGGCCGTATTCACACGTCGGCGGCAACGGTCGCCGTGCTGCCCGAGGTCGAGGATGTCGACGTCGACATCAAGGACCAGGATCTGCGGATCGAGACCATGCGCGCGGGCGGCGCCGGCGGCCAGCACGTCAATAAGACGGAATCGGCGATCCGCATCACCCATATTCCGACCGGCATCGTGGTAATGATGCAGGACAGCCGCTCGCAGCACAAAAACCGGGCGTCGGCGATGAACATCCTGCGCTCGCGCATCTACGACGCCGAGCGGCAGCGCCAGGACGCGGCCCGCTCCGCCGACCGCAAGGAAAAAGTCGGCTCCGGCGACCGCAGCGAGCGCATCCGCACCTACAATTTCCCGCAAGGTCGCGTCACCGACCACCGTATCAACCTGACGCTCTACAAGCTGCCGCAGGTGATTTCAGGCGAGGCGCTGGGCGAGCTGGTCGACGCGCTGACCACGGAGCACCAGGCCGCGCAATTGGCCGCGCAGGGTGCGGCGGCATAACCACTGTCGTCCCGGCGCAGGCCGGGACCCATAATCACAGGCAACAGTCGTTGCGCAAACAGGCAACTCCAACCACCGACAGGCCGCGGCGCATGGGTCCCGGCCTGCGCCGGGACGACAGATGAGCACCGTCGAAGCCGCACGGCGCACGCTCGCTGCGCGCCTGCAATCCGCCGGCATCGACTCCGCCGATCTCGATGCCCGCCTGCTGATCGGCCAGGCGCTTGGCCTCGATCTCACGGGCATGATCTCCGCGGCGCATCGTCCACTCACCGCGGACGAATCCAATCGTATCGAAACGTTCGCCCGCCGCCGCCTTACCGGCGAGCCGGTCGCCCGTATTCTCGGTACGAAGGAATTTTGGGGACTGCCACTTGCGCTGTCACGGGAAACGCTGGTGCCGCGGCCGGACACCGAGACGGTGGTTGAACTTGCGCTGCAGATGCTGCGCGACAGCCCCGCGAACAGGCCACTGTCCATTGCCGACCTCGGCACCGGCACCGGCGCGATCCTGCTCGCGTTGTTGTCCGAGCTGCCCGACGCAACGGGGATCGGCACGGATATATCGGTGGAGGCGCTTCAGACCGCCACCGCCAATGCGGTGCGTCTCGGCCTTGCCCCGCGCGCCAGTTTCATCCGCTGCGACTATGCCTCCGCGCTCACCGGGCCGTTCGACCTCATCGTATCGAACCCGCCCTATATCCGTTCCAGCGACATTGCCGCCCTTGCGGCCGAGGTGCGCGACCATGACCCGCTGGCGGCCCTGGACGGCGGGCCCGACGGGCTTAACGCCTACCGCGCCCTGATCCCCCAGGCTGCGCGTATATTGGCGCCGGGCGCCGCGCTGGTTGTGGAGGCCGGACAGGGCCAGGCGGCCCAAATTGAAGCTTTGATGACGTCTGCGGGACTGGCGCCCCAAGCGGCTCCCAAAGCCGATTTGGCCGGTATTTCAAGGGCCGTCGGGGCCCGCAAATCGCCCCGATAAAGTCCTATTGGAACGCAAAAAAACCTCTTGGAATTACCCCCGGGAACGACTACGTTCCGGCCAAACATCGGTCCAGGCTTGCTGGCTGGCCCCGCGGCAGAAGCGGGAGGAAACCAGAAGCGCTTTAGCCCCGCCGATCAACGGTTCCAGAACGCAAAGGTCTTTAGAGCGCAATGGCTGAAGCTGTGCAGCTCTCGACCGCAAAGCGAACGAAAGCCTGATATTGCGCTTGAAGACTTACGCAACAGAGCTGGGCTTGTTTCGGCAAGGTGAATGATTGGTCGCCGGCGATGAACGTCGGCGGTTGGGGAACGCGTCTTTGTTGAACGCGAATGTTGGCGAAAACGGCTGTGCTTCCGGCGGTACCGTGATTCGGTGCACGCGACCGCGCGCCGCGCCATGAACAGGCAATCCGGAGACGGACTTCGACGATCCAAGTTAACTTCTTAGGGCTGGAATAAAGGCGACACATGAGAAACGGTCAAAACAACAAGCGGATGCGCAACCGGAACAACAACAATAACAACAACCGGCGCGGCCAGAACCCGATGACCCGGGTGTATGAGTCCAACGGACCGGACATCAAGATCCGCGGCACCGCCTCGCATGTCGCCGAGAAATACGTCCAGCTCGCCCGCGATGCGCGCTCCTCCGGCGATCCCGTCGCCGCCGAGAATTACTACCAGCACGCCGAACACTACTTCCGCCTGATCGCCGCTGCGCAGGAGCAGTTCCGCCAGAACCAACCGCAGCATCAGCAGCAGCCGCGCCCCGACAACGACATGTCGTCAGAGGAAGGCGACGAAGGCGACGATGGCTTCTCGCCGTTCGGCCAGGAGCCGGGCTTCGTGCCGCAACAGCAGCAGCCGCAGCCCTATATGCGCGACAACAACCAGCGCGACCGCGAGCAGCAGCCCTATCAGCGCGACCAGCAGCCGCGCGATCACCGCGGCGACCGTGAGCAGCGCGAGCATCGTCCGCAGCCGCAATATCAGCCGCAGCCGCCGCAACCCCAGCCGCAGATCGCCGACAGCGTCGATCGACTGCCCTCCTTCATCACCGGCCCGCAGCCGCAGATCAATGGCGGCGAGCGCAGCTATGAAGGCGGCGGTGGCGGCGAGCGGTACCCGCGCCGGCGCCGCCGGCCGCATGGCGGCCCGCGTCCGGACAACATGGCCGGCGCCGCCCCCGCCGGCTCCGGCGACGATTTCAACTCGGGGAATGAGTAAGTAGCGCGATCAGAATCGCAGAATCGTAAGGTGGGCAAAGCGCAAGCGTGCCCACCTTTTTTCTTTGGCGATGTCGCAGCACGCTCCACCCCCCTCCAGGGGAGGGTAAGAGATCATCCCCTTGTGCTCGGTGCGGGCACCAGCACCGGCTGCAGCGACGGAATCAGCCGCACGCGCTCGCGATGGGCGGGCAGCGCGCGATAGACCTGCTTGGTCGCTTCCACGATGTGCACGCCGGCCAGCGGCATCGACAGCACCTCGCCGGCGCGCTCCCACGCCATCGCCGAGCGCAGGAACCAGCTGTTGGCGACCGGCGGCATGAACAGCGCCTCGCCCCAGTTCGCCGGTGTGAACCAGGTCTGCCGCAACAGCTGCGTGATCTGCGCACGCGAATAGGGCCGGCCATGGCCGAACGGCGTGTTGTCGGTGCGCGTCCACACGCCGCGGCGATTGGGGATCACCGCAATCATGCGCCCCGACGGCGCCAGCACCCGCCACACCTCGCGCAACAGGTTTTCCGGATCGTCGCACATCTCCAGCGCATGCACGAGCAGGATGCGGTCAAAGGACGCTTCCGGCAGCGGCAGCGAGAATTCATCGACGAGGGCTGCGAGCGCCGGCCGCCCGGTCGGCCATTTCAGCACGCCTTGCGCGGCCGGCATGAAGGCGATGCAGCGCTCGCTGTTGTCGCGGAACAGCCCAAGATACGGCGTCGGATAGCCGAGGCCGAGCACGCGCTGGCCTTCCGCATTGGGCCAGCAGGCCTGGATGCCGCGATTGATCAGCCGCCGCGCCACGATGCCGAGGCGCTGCGAGTAGAAATCGCGAAGGTCAATCACGTCCATGTGGGCAATGTAACACGCAGATGTTCCCTGCGGCGCATTCAAAATTGCATTGCCGCAGGAGCGTTAACGCCATATTCCTTGAGGAACGCTCCAGACAAAAGTTGGCGGGGAAATCATGGCTGCCGAAATTCGCGTGTTCAACTGCCTCTCCGACAATTTCGGCTATCTGATCCACGATACCGAGACCCGGGCAACCGCTTCGATCGACGCCCCCGAAGCCGGCCCGATCCTGAAGGCGCTGGCGCAGGAGAACTGGGCGCTGACTGACATCCTGATCACCCACCACCACCACGACCATGTCGGCGCTGTCGCGGAACTGAAGCAGAAATACAAATGCCGCGTGGTCGCCCCGCATGACAAGAAGGCGGCGATCGCCCATGTCGATCTACGCGTCGGCAATGGCGATGTCGTGAAGGTCGGCAATCTGCTGGCGCGTGTGCTGGAAACGCCCGGCCACACGCTCGACCATATCTCTTATGTCTTCGACAAGGAGAAGGCGCTGTTTGCCGCCGACACGCTGTTCTCGATCGGCTGCGGCCGCGTGTTCGAGGGCACCCATCCGATGATGTGGGATTCGCTCCTGAAGTTGCGCGCCCTGCCCGACGATTTTTCGCTCTATTGCGGCCATGAATACACCGCCTCGAACGTCAAGTTCGCGCTCACCGTCGATGGCGACAATCCCGCGCTGAAGGTGCGCGCCGAGGAAGTGGCGCGGCTGCGCGCGCAGAACAAGGCGACTATACCAGTCAAGCTCGGCGAGGAGAAGAAGTCCAACGTGTTCCTGCGCGCCGACGATCCGGCGGTCGCCGCAGCGCTGCACATGAAGGGTGCGGCGGCAGCCGACGTGTTCGGCGAGTTGCGCGAGCGCAAGAACAAGTCCTGACCATGACTGCCGCGGAGATTATCGCGCGGCTTGAGCTCAAGCCGCATCCCGAGGGCGGGTACTATCGCGAGACGTTTCGCGACGTCCGCGCCGACGCCCAGGGCCGCGCGCGCTCGACGGCGATCTATTATCTCCTGGCGCGCGGCGATCGCTCGCACTGGCATCGCATCGATGCGGTGGAGATCTGGCACTATTATTCCGGCGCTACGCTGACGCTGCGCATCGCCAACGACGGCTGCGCGCCGCACACCATCACGCTCGGCCCCGATGTTGCCGCCGGCGAGCGGCCGCAGGCGATCGTGCCGGCCGGCGCGTGGCAAGCCGCCGAGAGCACCGGCGACTGGACGCTGGTCGGCTGCACCGTGGCGCCCGGATTCGAGTTCGCCGGCTTCGAGATGGCGGCGAAGGACTGGGAGCCGGCGTAATTCGTCGGAAATTGGTAGGGTGGACGGAGCGCTCAGCGTGCCCACCTTCACATGCGCGGCAAGAGAGGCGGGCGCGGCGCTTCGCGCCTTTGCCCAGACTACGAGCTACCTACAAATCTGCCTTGCCGCGGAGTCGGAACATATCCTTCGCCGCGATCAGGCCGCCGCCGGCAATCAGGATCGCGGCAATCGCAATGGTGGCGGTCGGTTTGGCAAAGCCGGCGAGGATCAGGAACGCGGTCGACAGCAGCGGCGTGGCGTAGGAGGCGGCGCCCAGCACGCGGATGTCGCCGCGCTTCATGCCGATGTCCCAGGTGAAGAACGCCGCGCCGACCGGCCCTACGCCCAGCGCGACGATGGCGAGCCATTGCGTCGGCGTTTCCGGCCACACGGTTTTCTCGACGAAGACATGCACGATGGCGGCGAGCACGGCGGTGGCGAGGCAAAAGCCTGCGACTGCATCGGTCGGCACCGCCTTCAGCCGGCGCGACATCACCGAATAGGACGCCCAGACAAAGGCGGCGACGAACGCCGCGGCAAGGCCCGGCAACTGGCCGGCCTCAAAGCCGCTGCCGCCACCACCCATCAATAGCAGCACCGTGCCGGCAAGCCCGAGCAGCGCACCGATGATGTGGTGCGCCAGCAAGCGCTCGCCTGGGAGCAGCGAGGAGAACAGCACGATCAGAAGCGGCCAGAGATAGTTCAGGAGCCCGGCCTCGGCCGGCGGCGCGAAGCGCAGCGCGAGGAAATACAGCGCGTGATAACCGAACAGGCCGCCGACGCCGACGACCCAGGCGACAAGCGGCTGCCTCAGCGCCGCGAAGGCGGCGGGGCGGAACAGGAAGCTTGCGAAGGCGACCAGTGCGCCGATCGCGAAGGTCATGGCGGCGAGCTGGAAGGCCGGAATCTTTCCGGTCGCGACCGTGAGGACCGCGAGCAGCGACCACATCACGATCGCGGAAAGGCCAATGAGGGTGGCGGTGCGGGGGGACATTCAATTTGTCATTGCGACCGAAGCGAAGCAATCCATCTTTCCTCAATAGCGAAAATGGATTGCTTCGTCGCTAGCGCTCCTCGCACAAACGCTTCGCGTTTGTCGCAGGCAATGACGATATGAAACCGTCACACCATGTACTGCCCGCCATTGATGGTGAGCGTCGAGCCGGTGATGGCGCCGGCGTCGTCGGCCGCCAGAAACACCACCGCGCGCGCGATCTCCTCGGGCTCGCCGAGGCGGTTGACCGGGATTTGCGGCAGGATGGATTTTTCCAGCACGTCCTTCGGCACCGCCTGCACCATCTCGGTGTTGATGTAGCCGGGGCAAATCGCATTCACGGTGATGCCGCCCTTGGCGTTCTCCAGCGCCAACGCCTTGGTGAAGCCGATGTCGCCGGCCTTGGCCGCGGAATAGTTGACCTGGCCGAACTGGCCCTTCTGGCCGTTGATCGACGAGATGTTGATGATGCGGCCGAATTTTCGCGCCCGCATGCCCTCGATCACTGGACGCGTCATGTTGAACAGCGAGCCGAGATTGGTGTTGATCACCGCATTCCACTGCTCCAGCGTCATCTTGTGGAAGGCGCCGTCCTTGGTAATGCCGGCATTGTTGACGAGCACATCGACCGGACCCAAGTCCGCCTCGACCTTCTTGATGCCGTCGGCGCAGGCATCGAACGAGGAGACGTCCCATTTGTAGACGGGAATGCCGGTCTCCGATTTGAATTTCTCCGCCGCCGCGTCGTTGCCGGCATAGCTTGCCGCAACCTTGTAGCCGGCGCCCTTCAGCGCCTTGCTGATCGCAGCGCCAATGCCGCGCGTTCCCCCCGTGACCAGTGCAACACGTGCCATGTCGTCTCCTCCTTGGTAGTCTTTTAATAGACTGGAATTTTTCCGGTCTTTTGACGCTTCTCAAACACCCGATTCAAACAGGCGATTGAGACGAAAATGCCCGGCGCGAGACCGGGCATTTCATTCTTAGCAGCTTGAACCGCGTTTGACAGATGATGTTTTCATCACGCAACGCACAACGCTGTTTGGAGTTTAGTCACGCGCGATGCACATCGCGATGCCCATGCCGCCGCCGATGCAGAGCGTGGCAAGGCCCTTCTTGGAATCGCGCTTCTGCATTTCGTGCAGCAGCGTCACCAGCACGCGGGCGCCGGACGCGCCGATCGGGTGACCGATCGCGATCGCGCCGCCATTGACGTTGACCTTGGAGGTGTCCCAGCCGAGGTCCTTGTTGACGGCGCAGGCCTGCGCCGCGAAGGCTTCGTTAGCCTCGACCAGGTCGAGATCGCCGACATTCCAGCCGGCCTTCTTCAGCGCGGCGCGCGAGGCCGGGATCGGGCCGGAGCCCATGATCTTCGGATCGACGCCGGCCTGGGCCCAGGAGACGATGCGGGCGATCGGCTTCTTGCCCTCGGCGGCAGCCTGCTTGGCGCTCATCAACACCACGGCGGCGGCGCCGTCATTGATGCCGGACGCGGAGCCGGCCGTGACCGTGCCGTCCTTTTCGAAGGCGGGCTTCAGCTTGGCCATGGCGTCGAGCGTGGCGCCATGACGCGGATATTCGTCGGCGTCGACGACGATATCGCCCTTGCGGGTCTTGATGGTGACGGGGGTGATCTCGTCCTTGAACCTGCCGGACTTCTGCGCCGCCTCGGCCTTCTGCTGCGATTTCACCGCGAACTCGTCCTGCTGGGCGCGGGTGATCTGCCATTGGCGGGCGACGTTCTCGGCGGTGTTGCCCATGTGGTAGCCGTTGAAGGCGTCCCACAGGCCGTCCTTGATCATGGTGTCGACGAATTCGAGGGCGCCCATCTTGTGACCGCCGCGCAGGTATTGGGCATGCGGGGCCATGCTCATGGATTCCTGGCCGCCGGCGACGACTATGTCGGAATCGCCGTTGAGGATGGCCTGGTAGCCGAGCGCGACCGAGCGCAGGCCGCTTCCGCAGAGCTGGTTGACGCCCCAGGCCGGGCTTTCCACGGGAATTCCAGCCGAGATCGAGGCCTGACGGGCGGGATTCTGGCCCTGCGCCGCGGTCAGGATCTGGCCCATGATGACTTCCGAGACTCGTCCGGCCTCGATGCCGCCGCGCTCGAGCGCGGCCTTGATGGCGATCGCGCCGAGGTCGTGGGCCGGCGTGGTCGCGAATGCGCCGTTGAAGCTGCCAACCGGGGTGCGGGCGGCGCTGACGATGACGACATCGTCTGACATGGACATCTCCTGTTTGGTTTTTTGGGTTGGTTCTTTGACGGCGGGCGGGCCGGGGTGGCGGGCCAGTCTTAATTCCTATCCTGTTAACGTCATTGAGGCATGTCAATCGCCCCGCCGCGAAAAGGTGCCGCGCTGCATTCAAATTGGCGGGGGTCGCCGTTTCCCAAGCAGTCCCGGAGCCTTGGGATTAACCGTTCCGCACAAAACGGTAGCCGAAGCCCTTTGAAAATGCTTACCTTTGCTGCAATGCGTTGCATTCGGCCCTGCGGCAGTGCCGTTGGGTTCCCCGCTTTCGCCTGTTCTCGTGTGGACCCCATGGCAAAATCCGAAACTCCCACCACGATCAAGAAGTACGCCAACCGGCGGCTCTATAATACCGGTACGAGCACCTACGTGACGCTCGAGGATCTCGCGGCGATGGTGAAGGAAGGCGAGGACTTTCTCGTCTTCGACGCCAAGACCGGCGAAGACATTACACGCTCGGTGCTGGCGCAGATCATCATGGAGCAGGAGAACAAGCCGGGTCAGAATTTGCTGCCGACCACGTTCCTGCGGCAGTTGATCCGCTTCTACGGCGACAACATGCAGATGGTGGTGCCGAAATATCTGGAACAGTCGATCGAGACGCTGACGCGCGAGCAGGAGAAATTTCGCAAACAGATCGCAGGCGCTTTGAGCGGCACGCCGTTCGCGCCGCTGGAAGAGCAGGTCCGCCGCAACATGGAGCTGTTCCAGCAGACCTTCTCGATGTTCAAGCCGTTCGCGCCGCGCACCGGTGGGAGTGACTCCGAGAAGGTGCCGGAGCCTTCGCCCGAGGATGAGAACAACATCGACGATCTGCGCAAGCAAATGAAAGAGATGCAGGAGCGTCTCGAGCGCATGTCGAAAGAGACGAAGAAGGAAGAGTAGTTCTTCTCTGTCGTCCCTGCGAAAGCAGGGACCCATAACCACAAGTGGTTGTTGTTGAAGCACGCCGGGGCTCCAGCGTGCTTTATCTTTTCCGGCTGTGGTTATGGGTCCCGGCGTTCGCCGGGACGACAGCTAGCCCGCGGCGGGCACCGCCGTTTCAACTGCAGCCGCCCACGGCCGCTGCGGCGTGGCGAGGCCGATCAGCCGGCCCTGGATGTAGTCGCAGCCCCATTCGCGCAGCATGACGGCGGCTTCTTCGTCCTGCACCCATTCGGCAACCGTCTTGATGTTGAGCCGGCGGGCAAGGTCGATCAGCGTCTGCACAAAGGCGCGGTCGTCGGCCGAGCGCGCGATGTTCTGCACGAAGGCGCCGTCGATTTTCACGATGTCGACGCCGAGCTTGCGCAAATTGCGGAACGAGGTGTAGCCGGCGCCGAAATCGTCGATGGCGATCCGGCTGCCGAAATTCTTCAGCCGCGTGACGAAGCCCCTGATGTCGTCGATGTCCTGGATCGCCACCGTCTCGGTGATCTCGACGATCAGCCGCTCGGCGACGCCGGGGTGGCGGCGCATCAGCGACTCGATGGTCGCCGACCAGTCCGGGTCCATGGTGGTTTCCGGCGAGATGTTGAGACTGAGCTGCACACTCGGTGAGGCGATCAACTCGGCGACGACAAGCTCGAGGATGCGGTGATCGACCAGCCGGATCAGGCCGAGCCGCTCCGCGACCGGTACGATGTCGGGCGCGAGCAACACCTGGCCGTCGCCCTGCTCCATCCGCACCAGGCATTCGTAGAACGCGGGCTCGCGCGAGCGCGCGGCGACCACCGGCTCGAAGGCCGCCACGATGCGGCGGTCGTTCAGCGCGGTGACGATTTCGTCGGTGACGCGGATATTGACGCGGCGCTGCGCGTCGCGCTCGACATTGGGCCGCCACAGCCCGAACGAGCCGGCGCGCCGGCGTTTCGCCGCATCCAGCGTCTCCTGGGCGCGGTTGATGGCCTCATCGGCATTGCGGGCATAGCGGGGAACGCTGACGGCGCCGATCGACGCCGTGATCGAAACGGGGCCGGACTTGGTCGGCACCACTTCATCGCGGATCCCGGCGAGGAAGCGCTCGGCGGCGGTATTGGTGTCATCGACGGTGCAGTTCTTCAGGATCAGGCCGAACTTGTTGCCGGAGAAGCGGCCGAGCACGTCGCCGGCACGCAGCCGCGCGCGGATGCGCATGGCGACTTCGGCGATCACGGCATCCGCGACGTCGAAGCCGAAGGCGTCATTGACGCGGGCGAGATGATCGATGCCGATCAGCATGAAGGCGCAGGCCGAGCGGAAGCGGGTGTTCTCCTCGATCGCCTCGGCCAGCGCTGCGATCAGATGGGTGCGGTTGAGCTCGCCGGTCAAGGGATCGTGCCGCGACAGTTTCAGGAGCTGCTCGTCGCGGGCGCGGCGCTCATTGTTGATGCGCACCACGCCCTGGGCGCGCCATGGCCGGCCGTCGGAGCCGGCGAACCAGACGCCGGTCTCCTCGATCCAGATCACCGGCACCGCGGTGGTGGCGCGCACGCCATATTCGATGCGGTAGGGCACGCCCTCGTCGGCCCGCGCCGGCGGCGCATGGGTCAGCGCGTCGCTGCGGATCGAGCGGGCGGGTTCGATCAGTTTGGCGAACTCGGCACCGCTTGAAAGCGATTCCGCCGGGATGTCGGCGAAGACCGAGGCGGCATTCTCGCTCCAGATCAGGCGGTCGCTGCCGATCTCCCAGACAAAGCTGGCCTGGCCGAGCGAGGCGAGGATGTCGGCGGCTTGCGGGACAGACGGCATCAGGTCGCCTCGTTTCGGGACAATATCCGGGTGATTCTCCACCCCAAGGATAGGCTAGCGCGCAATCTTGACCCTAGGTAAAGTTGATTAACAGTCTGCAAACCATGTTTGCAGACTTCAGGAACCAATCGGCGCGCCGAGGCACATCTTTTGCGAGGAGATGAGAAAGGCGGATCGCGCGTCCCGAAACGTGACAGATTGGCGATGATAGGCACCGGGCACCCAGAAACGATCATCGACGCGGAGTTCGTGGATATCCCGAGCCCCTCGGTCGAGCTCGTGCCGCTGTCCGCCCGCCCGGACGTTCACCCGACGGCCGCGCTGAACCGGCCCGATGCAAGCTTTCTCACGCAATTGATCGCGACCGCCGAGCAGGCGCCGCAGACCCGCAGCCTGCGCCGGGGCTCCCCTGCCGATGCGCAGGCCGTCTATGGCCCGCACATCAGCGAGCGCCGCAGCGTAACGCGGCGGACCAAGCAGATCATCTGAAGGGGAAAATCAACGCGGCGGTGGAGCGTCCGGCGACGGATGCGCGCCATTGCCCGGCTGGATGCCCGGCGAGGGCACGGCGGGCTGGGCCATCGACGGCTGGGGATGATCGAGCAGCACGGATTCGGCCATGGAGGCGGCCGACGGGACCGGCGCGGGTGCGGGTGCCGCGGGGGGCTGCGCGGGCGCTGGTCTTGGCTCGATCCGCGGCTCGACGGCCTCCTCCGGCTCGACCCGGCGGGCAGCTTTCCGCTCCACAGGCACCGTTTCAACGGCGACCGTGTAGCGCCGGCGGCGCAGGCTGAGGCCAGTGAGAAAATCGACCAGCGCAAACAGTGTCAGCAGGAAAAAAATCGAGGTGCCAAATTTCGGCCAGAGCAAGAATTCCGCCGCGGCCGCGCCGAACACGATGAACGACAGCAGATGGTCGGTGAGATATTTCGCCCCCGGCCGCGCGCCCTTGACGATCTCGAGCAGCAGCAAGACCGCGGCAAAGGCCAGCAGCATATCGCCGAGCGTGATCGGCCACTCCGCGCCCGACATCAGCGGCAGCTTCACGACCGCCTCGCCGAGCGAGACGGTCGGCATCAGCCACACGATGATGTTGTAGACCGCGAGCGGAATCAGAAGCAGCGGAAAACCGACCATGGCCTGTGGCCCTTGTTCGTATAGGCGGGAGAAACGCGCGTTCCCGAGCGCGGGTCCATGCCTCGCCCCGGGAATTCGTCTTAACGCACTCGTTGGCCGAATTCGGGCAGGGTTACAACCTGCCCACTGCTTTGTCGGGAAGCCCCGACTTAAAGGCTTCCCGCGTCTGGCTTGCCGGGTCAGGATTCCTTCTTGGGCTTCAGCACCTGCCGGCCCTTGTACATGCCGGTCTTGAGGTCGAGGTGGTGCGGGCGGCGCAGCTCGCCGGAGTCCTTGTCCTCGACATAGGTGGGCTTCTTGAGCGCGTCGGCCGAGCGGCGCATGCCACGGCGCGACGGCGAGGTTTTTCTGCGGGGAACGGCCATTTCGGTATCCTCTAGGGGTATTGCGGAGGCATCGTCCAAATAAGACGGCCCGCGGCTTTCAAAAGCGCGGGCGCAAGATGCCGACAAGGCCGCGCTTATAGAGGAAGCACCCGGGTAAATCTAGGGCCACCGAGGGCAAAATTGGCCCGAAACCGGCTCAAAATCCGCGATTTTCGCTCCAGCATGGATTTGCGGACTGCGCCCGGGCGGTATAGATCCCGGCCAATCGCCGCACGCCGGGGCGCGGATTGCGCGCGCTGCGCTTGATCGGATTGGGCAGCGTAGCGGCAAGCAGCGCCGCCTCGCGCGGCGACAGTTCGGAAGCCGGCTTGCCGAAGGCATAGGCTGCGCCTGCGCCGGCGCCGAACTGGCCGGAGGGGCCGAGCTCGGCGATGTTGAGATAGATCTCGAGTGTGCGCTGCTTGCCCAACACGAGATCGATCCACAAGGCCAGCGGCAGCTCCAGCGCCTTGCGCACCACGCTGCGGCCCTGCCACAGGAACAGGTTTTTCGCCACCTGCTGGGTGATGGTCGAGCCGCCGCGCGTCACCTCGCCGTCCTCGGCATCTTCCATCACCTCGCGCAGCGCGTCCCAATCGACGCCACGATGGCTGCAGAACTTGGCGTCCTCGGAGGCCACCACCGTGCGCGGCAGGTAAGGCGACATGGCGTTGAGATCGACCCATTGCCGCGACACCGGCGCGCCTTTCAGCCAGCGCCACACCATCAGCGTCGAGACCGGATGGCCGACACGATAGAACGGCGCCACCAGATAGGGCAGCAACAACAGCACCAGGACGATCAGGAGGAGAATGCGGACGATGCGCAAATGAGCGATTTCTGTTCTGGCGTCGCGGATCAAACAGGCCCTGAGGGAAACGACATGGTGACGACAATTCACGGCTTTTCCAGCCCTTTTGCGGCGCCGTTTGAGGGGTCTTTTGGCCGCATCCGGCAATTGACGTGAGCGGCCCCATCAACGATTGTCCGCCCCCGAATTCGACCCCAGAGCCATTTTTGGAGCCCCTACTCAATGACGACCGCCGCCGACTTCGCCCAGCGACTGGACCAGACCGCCGAGGAAACCGAGCGGCTGTTGGCGCAGCTGTTGTCGGATACGCTTGAGCCCGACGAGATCGCGCGCCCGAGGCGGCTGATGGACGCCATGCGCTATTCCAGCCTGGGCGGGGGAAAGCGCCTGCGCCCGTTTTTGGTGGTGGAAAGCTCGGCCGTATTCGGTGTGCCACGCGAGGCCGCGCTGCTGGCCGGCGCTGCGCTCGAATGCATCCACTGCTACTCGCTGATCCATGACGATCTGCCGGCGATGGACAATTCCGATCTGCGCCGCGGCCGCCCCACGCTGCACAAGAAGACCGATGACGCCACCGCGATCCTCGCCGGCGACGGCCTGTTGACGCTTGCCTTCGACATCATCAGCCGCGACGAGATCCATCGCGATCCCACGGTGCGGCTGCTGCTGACCCGCGCGCTGGCGCGCGCCTCCGGCGTCGGCGGCATGGTCGGCGGCCAGATGCTCGACCTCGCCGGCGAGGGCCGCTTCGGCGACCGCGAGCCGGTCGACGTAGCGCGGCTGCAGCAGATGAAGACCGGCGCGTTGCTCCGCTATGGCTGCATCGCCGGCGCCATCCTCGGCCAGGCCTCGCAAAAGGAGTACCAGGCGCTCGACGATTACGGCCGCGCGCTCGGCGAAGCCTTTCAGATCGCCGACGATCTGCTCGACGTCGAGGGCGATGCGGCCGCGCTCGGCAAGCCGGCCGGCGCCGACGCGGCGCTGGGCAAGACCACCTTTGTCACTCAATTGGGCATCGACGGCGCCAAGCAGCGTGTACGTGACCTGCTGGCGCGCGGCGATTCCGCGCTCTCGATCTTCGGCAGCCGCGGCGACGTGCTGCGCGCCACCTCGCGCTTCGTCGCCGAGCGGAAGAACTAGCATGGCTGCGGGCAGGGACTTCGAGGAGCGCCTTGCCCGGTTTCGCCGCTTGCCGAAATTCTTGCGCGTGGTGGTATCACGGCCGCGCACCTTCATCGCTCTCGGCCTAGCGCTCGTCGTCTTTTTCCTGCTGCCGGACTCGCGTCGCCTGGTGACCCGGGCGCTGGTCGGCTGGGATGTGTTTGCGACGCTCTATCTCGTGCTGGCCTACATCATGATGTATCGCTGCGGCCACGAGCACATCAGGCCGAGCGCGCTGATGCAGGATGACGGGCGCGTCCTCATCATGATCGTGACCCAGCTCGGCGCGCTCGCCAGCATCGCCGCGATCGTGTTCGAGCTCGGCGCCACCGGGAAAAGCGCCGCCGGGCTTTCGCTGGCTGTGGTCACCATCGTGATGTCATGGGCGCTGGTGCATACGACTTTCGCGCTGCATTACGCCCATGATTATTACCGCAGCGGCAAGCCGGGAGGGTTGCTGTTCCCGAGCGGCGACGACAAGGAAAGTCCCGACTACTGGGACTTTGTGTACTTCTCCTTCGTCATCGGCATGACGGCGCAAGTGTCCGATGTCGGCATCACCGACAAGGTCATCCGCCGCACCGCCACCGTGCACGGCATCATCTCCTTCGTGTTCAACACCGCCCTGCTGGCGCTGATGGTGAACATCGCGGCGAGTGCGATTTAATTTGAATTTTCAAATAGCCTCGCTGCGCTCGCAACGACGGAAAGCATGCGTTTTCGTCCCCGCGGCCTGATTTCGCCCAGGTTTGCAACCTCGTTGCCCCTCTCTCTGACAGAGGGCGCAGGGAAAGCCGGGCGCCGACTGCGCCCGTAGTCCCGTGTGCGTAGGCGTGCTACAGAAATGCACACGGGTTTAACTACAGGTACAGCCGAGACAGCCCGGCTTTCCCCGCGCAATGGTTTTACGGCTTATACGTGCTCTCCCCGGTGAGCGGCGTTGTTTGCCACCGTCGCCGGCCGGATATCGTCCGCCGACTTGACGCCACGGTCGCGGCGCCAGGACCACACGACTTCGCCGTCCGCGAGCCAGGCGTTTCGTCGGGTGAAAATCACCTGACGCCGGCTAGCGGCCCATCGCAACCTGCACCACGTTCGGTGACGATCGCGCGAACGTCCCTCATGGCGGCGCAGGCTGGGAGTGTTAATACCGCAAATCAGAATTCCGGTAAAGCGAAATATTTTCCTTTTTATGGCTTGACACGATTCCGCCAAACCGAAGCGATTTGCCCGTTGTGTTGCATTGTCACGGGAGAGGCCGTGCCTGCCCCCTCGCCACCTGCATATGGGCTCCGCGCGACTTATCCGCGCGGTCCCCACAGGATGACGGCGGCGCCGATCAGGCATAGCGAGGCCCCGGCGATGTCCCAGCGATCGGGCCGCACGCTCTCGATCACCCAAAGCCAGACCAACGACGCAACAATGTAGATGCCGCCATAGCTGGCATAGGCACGTCCGGCCGCACTCGCCTCGACCAGCGTCAACAAGTAGGCGAACAGGCCAAGCGCGAGCAGTCCCGGAAGAAGCCACCAGACCGGTCTGCCAAGTCGCAGCCAGCCCCAGAACGCAAAGCAACCAGCGATTTCGGCAATCGCGGCGCCAACATAGACAACAGCAGTCCTCATTAGCCGAACATCTCACAGCGTCGGATGGCCTTCAACGCCGCGGATCGGCATGTCGCGGTCAGGCGCGCAGCATGCGGATGAGCGGCTTTTCGAGCAGCGGCCACAGCACAGCGATGCTCAGCAACACAGTCGAGACCGCCATCATGATCAGCGTTGACGTTGCCGCTCTGCGGCGGGTGCGGTGTGACTGCCATGCGATCCAGGCCCACGCGCCGATGACCGAGAGGATAGCGAGCATGGTGACCCACCGATGCATGCTGACGAACCACGCCAGCAAGCTTCCGGTGCCGGAGAGAACGGTCGCGGGAAGCGCAAACGACAGGACGCAGCAAGCGTCGCACGCGATCGCGCCGGTCGAAAGCGTCATGGCCGTCACGCCCTCGGCCTTTGACCCAGCGGGCTCTTTCGAAGACGTCCGCGGTGCGGCGACGCATGCGCATGGAGAAGAGGCCGGCGCCTTCGCCGTGAACTTTTCGAGCAGTGCGTCCGCAGCCTCGCGGGCCGCTTCGGGTACCGTCACCGTGACTCGGATTTCGCTTCCTGTGTCGTACAAATTGAAATCAAGGAACCCGCAACACGCTTGCTCATTGCGGACCAACTCGTGCACGCGGGCGCGCGCCTCCGCCGCGTAGCTCAAGTCCAGCACGAGATCGCGACGTACGTAACTGCGTAGCGCGTCTCGGTTCAAGGCGGCAATCCAGGAAAGCCGGTCCTTATACGCGCCTGCCGAGAGCGAACAGGCGATGGGGGCGTCTTCGGCGATCGACATCCAAGGTCTCTCCTGAAGGTGATTGGGATCGAACTTGTGTGGATCGTACTTGCTCAAGTAACTTGAGGTTCAAGCAAAAAGATTTTCAAGGAAATCAGCAGGATGAATGGCATGAAGATCGGAACGCTGGCGCGGCGCGCCGGCACCAATCCACCAACGATCCGCTACTATGAGGAGATTGGATTGCTTCGTTCCGCGGATCGTCAGGCAGGCGGTCAGCGCGTTTATGGCGATGCCGATGTGAAGCGACTAACCTTCATCCGGCGCTGCCGGGACTTCGGTTTCTCGATCGATCAGGTGCGTTCGCTGGTGGAGCTGGTGCAGGACCCCGCACTATCTTGCATCCATGCCCGTGACCTTGCGCAGGAGCACTTGGTCGCCGTACGCGCCAAGCTTGCAGAGTTGAAAGCATTGGAGCGCAGCATCGCGGCTTTCGTCGCGAGCTGCGATGCATCATGTGCAGGCGGCCCCGGACCGGATTGTGTGATCCTCGATGATCTGTCGAAAGCCCTCGCGGACATGAGTAGCAGTTCAGGAGGCAAGCGCTCGAGTTGCAGAGCATGTTCGTAGTGGTGATCCGAAGCGACCCAGCCGGGAGCTCAAAAATTCGAGGAAGCTAAGCGCGGCAGGGACTGGCGCAGCCGCTGCAATCGCGCGAGGGGATATGAATTGAATGAAAGCGAAACCCATCATCCCTCTCATATTTCGATATTTCTGGAAATACGGTTGACGGCCGAGCCCGGATCTGTAACTGTGCAAACATGAAGCTCGATGACGCCGCCGCCCATCTCGAAGCCCTCGGCAATCCGACGCGGCTGAAAATCTATCGCGCCCTGATCCGCGCCGGTGGCGCTGGCATGCCGGTGGGGCGCCTGCAAGACAGGCTGAAGATCGCAGCCTCCACCCTCTCCCATCACATCAAGGCGCTGGTGGTGGTCGGGCTCGTCCGGCAGGAGCGAGAGGGAACGACGCTGGTCTGTCACGCCAACTACGACGTGATGCGCGAACTCGTGCAGTTCCTCGTTGCCGAGTGCTGCAGTGAATCCGCGGAAAGCATGGACGCAAAGAGCGCGGCGTGATTTTGCCGTGCCGCTAATTTCGATATTTCTAGAATTATGGTAGAAAGGAACAGGAGACCTGACATGACCGACATCAAGGAAGCCGTCCGCGAAAAGTACAGCCAAGCGGCGGTGCGCGCGGGTTCGTGTTGCGGGGCCAAGCCATCGAACCCGATCACTTCGAACCTCTATTCGGACCAGGAAACGGGTGCGCTGCCCGAAGCCGCCGTGCTCGCGTCGCTCGGCTGCGGCAACCCGACGCCGCTTGCCGAATTGAAGCAAGGCGAAACGGTGCTCGATCTGGGCTCGGGCGGCGGCATCGACGTGCTGTTATCGGCACGCCGGGTCGGTCCGACCGGCAAGGCCTACGGCCTCGACATGACCGATGAGATGCTGGCGCTAGCGCGCGAAAACCAGAACAAGGCCGGCGCCACCAATGTCGAATTTCTCAAGGGCGAGATCGAGCACATCCCCCTGCCCGACAACTCTGTCGACGTGATCATCTCCAACTGCGTGATCAATCTTTCGGCCGACAAGGATCAGGTGATCCGCGAGGCGTTCCGGGTGCTTAGGCCCGGCGGCCGCTTTGCGGTCTCCGATGTCGTCACCCGCGGACAGGTGCCCGAGCAGTTGCGGCGCGACATGCTGCTCTGGGTCGGCTGCATCGCGGGCGCCCTCGACGAGGGCGATTACAGTGCGAAGCTCAAATCCGCAGGATTCGAACAGGTCGGCGTCGAACCGACCCGCATCTACCAGATTGCGGACGCTCGCGAATTCCTCGCCGGCAAGGGGATCGATGTTGACGCGATGGCGAAGGAAGTCGACGGAAAATTTCTGAGCGCCTTCATCCGGGCTACCAAGCCGGAGACGGCATCCTGCTGCGCTCCCTCCTGCTGCAGCTAGCTGCTCCGACGCATCTCGGGCACGTGTTGTCGTGAAGCGACCACCCTCGCCGAAGGCGGGGACTAGGCCGTGTACTCATAAATCAGGAAGCGCGGTAACGGCGCATTTCGATGTCCGCTTGTCCCCAAACAGCGGTGCGAAAGCGGACGTTGTCGGACTTCCGAAAAGGGCCATGAGGAGAAATTTTCAGGCGGTCTCTCGAAGCACGTGAGAAGTGGGCGCAAGTTCGATTGTGACGTGGCCAGCGCAGCAAATAGGTAAGGAGTGTAAGGCGTGCATAAACTTCAGCTTCGGCCACAAGCTGATATTCATTGGACGCAGCCTCTACCGATTAGGCATTAAGCTATCGGAGGACAGTGTTGTGCAGCGACGCGTAAGCTGCTGATTTAGAAGCTGTCGAGACGAACATTTCGTATGCACTGTTGAATCAACGAAGGAGAGAGAGATGGAGCGATTAGCGAATGCGCTCAGCCTAGCCCTGCTGTGTTGCCTGTTTGCCGGCACAGCATCGGCTGCAGAGATCAGGGTGCTCGTAACCAATTCATTCAAATCGGTCATAGGCAAGATTGAGCCTTCGTTCGAAAACAGCACTGGCCATACCCTGTCCGTAAGAGCCGCAGCGTCCCCGGTGCTGCAAGAGGAGATCGCCAAGGGTGACAACTTTGATGTCGTGATCTTGATCACTTCTAATCTGGATGAACTCGAGAAGAGCGGAAAAACTGCATCAGACACGCGAACCAATATTGCACGTGCGGGCCTCGGTCTTGCCGTCCGCGCGGGTCAACCGAAGCCCGATATCCGCACACCAGACGCCTTCAAGCACGCGCTAGTGAACGCAAAGTCAGTGGCTTACGTCACTGCGGGCGCAAGCGGAAAGCATCTGATTACAGTCGCCGAGCGCCTCGGCATTGCCGATCAGCTTAAGGCAAAAGGCAAGACGCTACCGACAGGTAACGTGGCTGAATTTGTTGCAAACGGCGAGGCCGAACTTGCCATCCAGCAGATGAGCGAACTTATGGCCGTGAAAGGCGTCGATGTAGTGGGCGAGTTGCCGACCGAAGTTGATCTAGTTTCACAGATCGCTGCCGCGATGAGCGCAAATGCTAAACAACCTGAAGCTGCCAAGGCGTTGATCAAATTTCTGACCACGGATGCGGGGACCACGATCAAAGCCAGCGGTATGATGCCTAACTAGCTCTTTCAGCGGCGCAATGAGGGTAGGCCCCGACTTCCGAGTTGGGTCATGAGCGACAAAACTCATTCTGAGCATATAATAGGGCCGCTTTCGGGTGCTTAGGGACCAGTTGAGCCTGAACGCCGAACCATGATTCAAGCCCTCCGGGTCGTTATGGGCTCGAATCATGCGCTATGAACTCACTGACCATGAATGGACTGCCATCAAGCCAATGCTGCCCAACAAGCCGCGCGGCGTTCCTCGGGTAAACGACCGGCATGTCCTCAACGGCATCTTCTGGGTCCTGCGATCCGGGGCACCTTGGCGCGATTTGCCGGAGGCGTTCGGCCCGTATACCACTTGCTATAACCGGTTCGTTCGGTGGCGGAGGGCTGGTGTGTCTGGGGCCGAATTATAGACGCACTTGCCGGTGCCCATGATGCCGCTGTCCAAATGATCGACACCTCCATTATCCGCGTGCACCAGCATGGAGCCTGCATCAAAAGGAATCAGCGCCAATCAATAGGACGGTCACGCGGCGGCTTGACGAGCAAAATACATGCGGTGGTCGATAGCAACGGTCGGCCGGTACGGCTGGCGTTGAGCCCCGGCGAGGCCCATGATGTTCGACTTGCTCGCAAACTGCTGTCTCGTCGGAAATCCGGGTCAATGCTGCTTGCCGACCGCGGCTATGACGCCGACTGGATCAGAGAGCTTGTCATGAAGAAAGGTGCATGGGCCAACATCCCGCCGAAAAGCAATCGCCGCAATCCGATCTGCTTCAGTCTCTACCGCGCCCGCAACCAGGTCGAACGGTTCTTCAACAAGATCAAACATTGCCGCCGGATCGCCACGCGCTACGACAGGCTCGCCGCCAACTACCTTGCATTCGTTCAACTCGCGTCAATCAGGCTGTGGTTGCGCCTTAATGAGTCCGCGTCCTAGTTACAACAGCGAACGAATATGATGACGGGCGGTGGTACCACCATCGTAGCAGGTATCGAAATTCCTTCTACGGATCCTGTTTTTCTGGCCGTGATTTTCGCGGTGCATATTCCGCTCGGCCTCGCATGCGTTGTGGTCGGCGCAGTTGCAATGTTAAGTCCGAAGCGGCGCGGGCGCCACTCCAACCTTGGAACGATCTATTTCTGGTGTTTGCTGTTGCTCTTCGCGTCCTCGACGTTCCTCTCGATCATGCGCTGGGCCGATAACTATCACCTGTTCGTTCTCGGCGCGATGTCGTTTGCCAGCGCCTGGGCAGGGCGAACGGCGCTCCGGCGCCGCTGGCCGTACTGGGTCAGGCTCCACATCGCAGGGATGGGCCTGTCGTACGTTTTGATGCTGGTTGCCTTTTATGTCGACAACGGAAAGCAGTTGCCAGTTTGGAGAGACTTTCCTCACTTTACGTACTGGCTGATCCCCCTCGCCATCGGCGTGCCGCTCATCGTTCGGGCGCTTCTGTGGCCGCCACTAGCCCGCGGCCGCGCCGGGATTTCGCCTTGATGCGGGAGAGCAGGGAGAACCATGAGGCCTGCTGTCGCCCGCGCTATCCTTCGAGACGCGCGCTGAAGCGCGCTCCTCATGAGGGCAATGCGCGTAGTTGGCGCCAGTTGTGCCAGGCAGGTTTGAAAGTAATTGGCCCCGCGCGATCGGGGCCAATTGGTCTTGATCGATGTCTGACTAGCAGGCCGATCTCGCTTACGGGCACACGCCCGACATGATGGCCTGGTAACCGTTGCAGCCTTGCTGGCGCTCCAGGCCGGTGAGCGGGCGGCCGCTGGCGCCGATGCTCGGATCCCTGCCCTGATAACGCCCGGCCGTGGCCTGCTTCGGCTGCGGAGCCGCGTACGGCGCCTGGGTCACCGCCGGAGCGCGGCTCGCGCTCGGCGCCTGCCGCGGTTCCGGCTTTTCGCGCGCGGCAACCGGCTTCTTCTCGCGGCGCTTCTCGCACTCATTGTCGTCGTTGAGGAACGAGCCTTCGGCGCAGACGATCTTGACGCAGGAATCGCCTTGCGCCCTGAAGCCGTGCTCGCAGACCAGCGGGCACACCCGCGCAGTCTTGGTCTTGATGCTGTCGAGCGCGTCGGTAGACGCCAGCTTGGTGTCGAACTTGGTCTTGGCATAGCGGTTGAACAGCGACAGCGAACGCTGCGAAGCCGTATTCCAGTTGCCGTCGGCTTCGCCCGAGAGGCAGCCGACGCGGCGCAGCTCGCTCTGCACCGACTTGGTCACCTCGGCCGACGGCGCACCGGTGCTCAGCGAAGCGAGATTGGGCTGGTCGGCCTGGGCGGCGGGCGCGACCGCGGCGACCTTGGTGTCGGCGGCAGCCTTCTCGGCTTCGGCGCGCTTCTGCTCGGCGGCAGCGGCTTGCGCTTGCGCGACCTCCTTGGCCTTCTCGGCCGCGATGCGGGCCTGTTCGGCGGCCTTGGCATCGGCCTCGGCCTTGGCCTGCGCGGCCCTCTGGGCGCCTTCGGCAGCCAGACGCGCGCGCTCCTGCTCGGCCTGACGCGCCTTTTCGGTGGCGGCCACGCGTGCATCTTCCGCCGCGAGCTTCTCGAGCTGCAGTTTGGCGAGGCTCGCATAGAAGCCGTCGGCGTATTGCGCGAGGAAGGCGTTCAGCGCGGCCTTGTTGCCGATCTGCAGCGCGAGCTCATAGTCGCGGCGCATGTCGGCCTGCGGATTGGCGACAGGCGCTGGCGCAGGTGCGGCAACCTTCGGCGCGGGCACCAGCGGTACGTCCTCGCCGCCCAGCGAACCATAGACGAACGGCTCCTGGCGGTTGTTGGTGGTCTTCAAGACATCGTCGCGGACGTAGCCGAAGGCGCGGCGCACGTCGAGGCCGGGTGTGGTGAGATGGCGCGACAGCGCCACCGTGAACGGGCTGTTCTTGCCGTCGCCGTCGGCCGCGGTCGAACCCGCCTTCGCCGAATAGGCGATCAAGAGGTTCGGGCTGGTCGGCTCGATCTTGGCGAGACCCTGGCCGATCGCGCGCGAGGCGACGGTGCGCTTCATGACCTTGGCAAAGGGATTGTCGCGGCAGGCATCGAGGATGACCAGCCGCAGCTTCTTGGCGGGTTCGACCGCCAGCAGCACGCGGTCGAGCGACAGCGCTTCGTCATAAACGTCGGTGTCGCGCTCGAGCTTGGCGTCGACCGGAATCAGATAATTGCCGCCGTCGACCTCGATGCCGTGGCCGGCATAGTAGACCACCGCGATATCGGCATCGCGGGCACGGTCGGCAAAGTCGCGCAGCGCGCGGCGGGTGTCGGCCGCGGACATGTCGTGGCGATTGTCGACCACGTCGAATCCGGCATCCTTCAGCGTGGTCGCGATGGTGTTGCCGTCATTTACGGGATTGGGCAGCCGCGGCACGTTCTGGTAGGCGGCGTTGCCGATTACCAGCGCCACGCGCTTCTCGGCAAAGGCCGGTCCGCCCGCGAACAGCAACGCTGCGGCGAGCAGAAGGGAATAGAATTTTGTACGTCCAAACAGGTTTGTCATGGCGACACCAGCAACAGATCATTTCGTGGCGCCCAGGCTAGCGGCTGTCAGCACCGGGCGGCGTGAGGCCGCTCACCCCAAGGGGCGGACCGGTCTCCTCTTGGATTTAGTACCGCGGAAGCCGGCCGGGTTCGCCGATTACCTGCATGTTTTGCCTCAAGGTTCCGGTTGTGTGACGTGCCCCACATATTGCGGCAAACTGTCCGTGATCTCGTGCCAGGGCGCGCGGGAACCTACGAAAATATGCGCCCGGGGGCGGATCGAGGGCGGATCGAGCAGCGTGCCCATGGCGACATGGACGTAGGCGCCTTCCCGGACCACCGACCAGAGCAGCGAGCCGCAGCGCCTGCAGTGCACATCGTGCGGGGAAGTCCCGCTGGCTTCGCCATGGATCAGCAGATCGTGATCGCCTTTGACGAGGCGCAGGCGGGCGCGTGCAATGCCGGCAAACGGCTTGAATGCCGAGCCGGTGGCGCGTCGGCAGTTCGAACAATGGCAATTCAGCGCATACTCGAACGCATCAGGCACCTCGTAGGTGACGGTGCGGCAGAAGCATTCCCCGCGCAGGATGCGCTCATTGGCATTTTCTGACGTCATTGATCCCATCCCTCGCATTGCGACCTGAATCGATCCCTGCGCAATTGTAATCCATCGCGTGCCGGCTAGATTCCCGCGACGAGAGAATACGGAAGAGGAGCCTCACATGCACAAGGCCACTGCCATCCTCCTTCTGACGGTGGCGCTCGCCGGATGCGATGCGGTCAACACCCTGCGCGACGGCCTTAAGCATACGAAAGCGATCGAGAGCGATCTGGCGGAAAAGACAGGCGTGAAGCCGAACGTCGGCTTCAGCTGGAACAACGGTACGCTCACTTCCGTGACCGTCAGCTTTCCCAAACTGTATGAGGAAAAGCCGCTGCGCGAACTCGCCGCCCTCACCCGCGTGGCGGTGACAAAGGAATTCAAGCAGACCCCGAAGACCATCCTGCTTTCCTTTGCGCTGGATGCGGGGACGACCGCGCAAGCTGCGCCGGCGAATGCCGCGAACTGAAGCGCGACATCTCATGACCGGACCAATCGGCTGGATTCTTCAGTCAAGGATTCGGTGAGGGCCAGTCCGTACAAGCGTCCTGGCTTTGTTCTCACCCGCCGCCTAACCAACCGGCGGAACCCAAGGCCGCCGGCGTTCAGCCCTCATTCATCCGAGATGACCGACTTTCCGCGCGTGGTTCCGCATCAGGCCGGACTGCAGCCTGCTTGAAAGTTCGAGCCTGGCGTCGGCGATGACTTGTGTTGCAGCAGGAGATTGCCGCAATGGATATTCGCACCAGCCCAAGCATTACCGAGATTCGCAAGCACAAATTCGCAAATCAGATCGGCAAGGATATCCCGCTTGTTGGGGATGGAGCGGTCGCTGACAGCTATTTCGAGACGTATTCCGGCAATCGGAGTTATGAAGACATCTTCGAAACCGCGTTCAACGCGAAATATGTCGTTGATTTGATTGAGGCCGTCTGGGGTATGAAGCCGCCCTACAGGTTGCTTGATTGCGGCAGCGCCAATGGCCTGACGCTTGCGCAATTCGACAGACTGGGCGTCGAAGCCTGGGGCATCGAGAATAGTGCGTACATCCATTCGAAAACGCCGGAGCAGTGGCGCGATCGAAACCTGCTTGGCGATGTGCGCAAGATGCCGTTCGAGGACGGATCGTTCGACTTCGTTTACGAAACCTGCCTTCCTTACCTTCCCGAAGGCGAGATCGACCAGGCTATCCAGGAGCTGTTTCGGGTATGCCGTGTCGGAATTGTCTTTCAAGGCACGACCACCGATATGACGGAGGAGGTGATTGAGGACTACGAATTGTTTGCAGGCTTACAGACCTTCTGGACATTTTCGGAGTGGTCCGACGCGTTCGTCCACAACGGTTTCCAGCTTGCCCCTTGTGGTGCAGTCTTGCTCGACGAGCTTTGGCGCATCGAACAGGAGGCAGATCCGGATGACTGGGACTGGTATCCGGACAAGGAGAGCATGCGATACAGCTTTTTCAGCAGGCCCCGGATCGAGTCGCCCGCGCGATAGATCCTCAAATGAGAACGTTGCGTTTTCAATCTCCGAACGAACACGCGGGACCCATGCGCCGCAATTGAAATTCAGCGCGTCGCCGCTACATTGAGCGCCGAGAAACGCAACGCAGGGGAGGACAGAAGTGAGCACCGATCGTTCCACTGTCGAAGCCGTCGTGAAGCATTATTTCGACGGACTTTATGAAGGCGATGCCGACAAGCTTGGCGCCATCTTCGATACCAGCGCCGATTTGCGCTGGCTGGAGAAGGGCGAGTTGCAGGTGCTGACCGTGCCGGACTGGCTCGACCGCGTGCGCAAGCGCCCGTCGGCGAAAGCCGAAGGCAAGCCGCGCGAGGATTTTATCGTCACCATCGACCGCTCCGACGACAACACCGCCTTCGTCAAGGTGCGCTGCCAGCTGCCGCCGCGCTATTTCACCGATTATCTGGTGGCGATGAAGCTGAAGGACGGCTGGAAGATCGTGTCGAAGTCGTATCGCTACGATTTGAAAGAGTGAGAGTTCGTAGGGCGGATTAGCGTTAGCGTAATCCGCCGTTATCGTGGATGGCCTTGCGGCGGATTACGCTTCCACCTTCGCTCGTGGAGCTTCGGCGGACGGGTCGCTCATCCGCCCTACAGCCGCGCCGCTCGCCTTTTGGCCTCGCCCAAAATTCCCCCGGATCACGCGCAGCACATTGGCGGGCGAGAGCAGCAGCGTCGGCGGGGCCTCGAGATTGGCGACGCGCAAAAAGGCCGTCGCCAGTTCCGCGTCGTCGCGCGCCGCCATATGCAGCTTGCCGATATACCAGTTGATGAAGCGCACTTTGGCCGAACGCGGGCCCTGCACCTTGGGATGGCGCAGGTCGTTGCCGACGGCGATGTCCCAGGGGACGTCGATGGCGGCTTTCGCTGACGCAAAGAAGCGGCGCGCCAGGCCGGCGCTGCTGCCCTCTTCCAGACATTGCTGCAGCAACACCGCTTCCTGCGCCGCCACCGTCATGCCCTGGCCGTAGACCGGATTGAAGCTGCACACGGCATCGCCGAGCACGAGATAGCCGCTGGGGAAGGCGGTCAGGTCTTCATAGCGCCGCCGCAAATTGGCGGGGTAGCGGTAATGGACGAAATCCGACAGCGGCTCGGCATGGGCGACGATGTCGTAGATCTCCGAGGTCGGCAGCGAGCCGGTATAGGCGGCAAACAACAACTCGTCATCGGCGGCGTGGTCGCCGAAGAAGCCGCCGACCGAGACGATCCAGCTGTCTTTGGTCTGGTAAAGCACCACGCCGTTGCGCCAGTTCGGGCCGCTGCCGGCGACGACCACGGCGAACTTGCCGTTGAGGTCGCCCGGGCGGCGTCGATAGGTCCGCGTGGTGTAGCCGATGCCGATCTCGATCTTCTCTTCCTCCGGCGGCGCGTAGCCCAGGCTCTCCAGCCAGACCGGGCTCGACGAGCCGCGGCCGGAGGCATCGACCA
>Ga0081539_10001013_pt1 | contig 51835 bp, 43 predicted proteins | sample TabmetS4T2R2_FD_71023 | JGI IMG/M metagenome (GOLD analysis project Ga0081539, IMG submission 71023) | Tabebuia heterophylla rhizosphere microbial communities from the University of Puerto Rico - S4T2R2 | ecosystem: Host-associated > Plants > Roots > Rhizosphere ... | reverse complement strand
ACAGATGTACGAGAGGGGTTTTGAGGAAGTTCGATAAACCAGGGGAGGTCCGACAACTTAATATGAATTTTAAGCGCACGCGCCTCAACGCCGGAAAGTTGGATGTCACGCGCGTTTCGTCTTCTCCAGCAAATCTCAGTTTGGGGGAAAACAAAAGACTTGCAGTACTATACTCACCGGGAAGTCTTTTGTTTTCCTCCAAACTGAAAATCGCTGCGTCTTCTCTTAATCCGACTTCGAGACTTTCAGGTTTCTTGCTGGTATTCGTTGCGTGGCGGAGGGAAAGAACTTGTTCAAAATGCGGTAGCCGAGCAATAAAGCCAGCACTATCCCAAATGATACGGGAATCCGTGTATCGGCTTTGACAAGCAGGTAGTAATGCAGGACTCCCGCGATTGCCGCCGGATAAGCCAACTTATGCAATCGGTTCCAACGCTGACCGCCTAATCGTTTAACCATTTGATTGGTTGAAGTGATCGCGAGCGGAGTCATGACGAAGAGGCTGAGCATGCCTAGAAAAATGAACGGTCTTTTGAACGTGTCCTGCCAGATCTCTCCAAATTTGAAAGACTTATCGAACCAGATGTAGCAGAGCAGGTGGATACAGCCATAAAAATAGGCGTAGATTCCCAGCATCCGTCTCAACTGAACCAACCAGGGCAATCCCAGCAGCTTTCTTAATGGCGTGACCGCCAGTGATAAAACCAGGAAGACCAGAGTCAAGGTGCCGGTCGTGTGGGTGACGAACTCGAGCGGATTGGCACCGAGCCGATTGTGATAAGCGTCCCAACCGAGCAAGACGAGCGGCACCGCGCTGTTGATAAAGACGACACTCTTGGAGAATTTGATATCCGGCATAAGGGTTGGACATTCCGAGTTTAATTTAAAACTCAATAGTTCGCTTTCAGATCCATTCCCGAATAGAGTTGAGCAACTTGATTGCCGTATCCATTGAACATTAAGGTGTCACGCCTGCCCCATTCTCCGATGCGGCGCTCGCTCGCCTGGCTCCATCGCGGATGCGAGACTTGCGGGTTGACGTTCGAATAAAACCCATACTCGCGAGGCGCGACGTCGCTCCAGGTTGAATTGGGTTGTTTGTCGGTCAGCACAATCTGAACGATCGATTTGATACTTTTGAAACCGTATTTCCACGGCACCACCAGGCGAAGCGGGGCGCCGTTCTGCGGCAGCAACATTTTACCGTACAATCCGGCGGCGAGAATTGTCAGTGGATGCATGGCCTCGTCGAGGCGCAAGCCCTCGACGTAAGGCCAGGGCAGGATGCTCTCTGTTTGATTCGGCATTCGCTTGGGATCAAAGAGCGTGATGAATTTAACGTATTTCGCCCCCGACATCGGCTCTACCTGTTCGAGGATTTTTGACAATGGAAAGCCCAGCCAGGGAATGACCATAGACCACGCTTCGACGCAGCGCATCCGGTAGACGCGATCTTCAAGCGGAGAGAGTCTGAGAATGTCTTCGAGATCAAAGGTCTTCGCCTTGTGCACAAGCCCGCTCACCTCGACGGTCCAGGGCCGCGTCACAAACCCTTTGGCTTCCTCTGCGACGCCGTCTTTTGCCGTGGAGAATTCGTAATAGTTATTATAGTTGGTGATGTCTTCGAACTTGTTCGCCGCTTCGCCTTCAGGCGTCAGATATCCGGACCCGGCGGATTTACCGCCGTCATTTGATTTCGCCGAATCGGCATTAGATTTTTCTCGGCTTGGAACAGCCAGTTTGCGATAGAGCAGTCCGGTGGTGGTGGCCGTCGCCGCCAAGATCGCCCCGCGAATAAACTTACGGCGACCGTGATAAAGCTTCTCGTCGGTAATTTCGCTGCTTTTGACGTCGTCGTCTTTCTTGATCAACATCGGTCACTCCTTGGATGTTCCTTACCGGATACAGACAGAACTATTCTGTCTCTCCATCAATTTATATGTCTAGTAATTGAAATTTTATTCCTATGATTTACCAATAGTTCTTTGCGATTGCAATCTTCAAGTTATAATTCCTATGCCGTTCAAATTTACGTTTACAAAAGTCGAATTAGATTCAGGCTATGTCTGAGGAATTGCATCATCTGTCTGTATCGGAACTAAAAGAGCGGTTTTATTCGGCGCAGGGGCCGTTGCCGCGTGGAATAATCGAGGCCCTCGAATCAGATCCAAGGCGCGGGGTTCGTGCTCTGGCGGCAAAAATCCGCGCGAAACAACAGGAGAACCGCGCCGAAGGCCAACGTCTCCGGCATTTATTGAAATATGAGAGCGAACTATGGAAGCAAGGGTTCGATCATATCGCCGGAGTTGATGAGGTAGGAGTCGGGCCGATCGCCGGCCCGGTCGTCGCCTCTGCCGTGGTCTTGCCGCGCCATTATAAATTGCGCGAACTCGACGATTCGAAGAAGCTCGATGAAGCGACGCGTGAAAAGCTGGCTGCACAGATCAAGATGGATGCCATCGCCTGGGCCACCGGCATCGCCGAGGTCGAAGAGATTGACCATTTGAATATATATCACGCGGGATTGTTGGCGATGCGGCGCGCGATCGAAAGTCTCAACGTTTCACTGGACTATATTCTTGTCGATGCTCGCACCATTCCCGAATGCTCGACGCCGCAACAAGGCATCATTCGCGGCGACCAATTGTCGGCCAGTATCGCCGCCGCATCGGTCGTTGCTAAAACCACGCGCGACAGAATGATGATCGAACTTGATCAGGTCTTTCCGGGTTATGGTTTTGCTGCACACAAAGGCTACCTGACAACCACGCACTCTCTGGCCTTGCGTCAGCTCGGCGCGCTGCCGATTCATCGCCGGAGTTTCAAGCCCGTCCGCGAGGCGTTGGGATTGGAGCCGATCCAATCCTCGCTTTTCGATGTAGACGCCACGTTGGATTGATGGAAATTCCACGAAAACACGAAGCGGAGTCCAATCAGTCGTCAATTCTTTGTATTAATTAAATTGAAAGCTCTACAAGGAGAACATCAAGTGACAACCAGAATCAATCACCAATGGTGCCTGGCGGCGCGTCCGGTCGGGATGATCAAGGAGTCGGATTTCCAGTGGGCTGAAGAGGCCGTTCCGCCTCCGGGCGATAATCAAGTCCTCGTCCGTAATCTATATCTTTCGCTTGATCCGGCCAATCGCGGATGGGTCAGAGAAGAAGGATCGTATATGCCTCCGATTCCGCTCGGCGCCGTCATGTCGGGCGGCACCGTCGGCGTTGTCGAAGAGTCCCGCCATCCCGGATTTCAACCTGGAGATAACGTGCAGGGATTTCTTGGTTGGCAAGAATATGCCGTAGCTTCAGGCGCGACGCTGAACAAGTTACCCAATAATCCGGACATCCCGTTGACCGCATATCTGGGACTCTTTGGCCATATTGGATTGACGGCCTATTTCGGTCTGCTCGACATCACTCATCCCAAACAGGGAGAGACCATCGTGGTCTCTGCCGCCGCCGGCGCCGTTGGCTCGATTGTTGGCCAGATCGGCAAGATCAAGGGGTGTCGCGTCGTTGGCATCGCAGGAAGCCCCGAAAAATGCCGCTGGATCGTCGATGAACTCGGGTTTGACGCCGCGATTGACTACAAGGCCGAGAACGTGCGCGAGTCTTTGAAGAAGACCTGCCCCGACGGAATTGATATCTATTTTGAAAATGTAGGTGGAGAGATTCTCGATGCGGTGTTGAGCATGATCAACCTCCATGCCCGGATCAGCCTCTGCGGCATGATTTCACAATACAACGCTACCAAGCCGGTTCCCGGTCCGTATAACTTCATCAATATTTTGGCCAAACGGGCGCGCATCGAAGGATTCATCGTGATCGACTTTATGCACCGCGCGCCGGAAGCGATCGCCGAGCTGAGTAAGTGGTATGCGGAGGGCAAACTCAAATATCGAGTCGATGTGGTCGAGGGCCTCAAGAATGCGCCAGGCGCGTTGAACAAACTCTTCGAAGGCTCGAATCAGGGCAAACTGATTGTCAAAATTTGATCCGGCAATAAAGACGGAGAACAAAACTAGGAGGAGAATTGTAGATGACCGATCTGACCAAAGATTTGACCATTGATGAGCTTACTGCTGGGCTGCGCCATCGGCTCGGTGAAAATTCGGGTCTCGGCGCCACCATCAAATTCGTTCTCGATAATGACGGCATAATCTTCATTGACGGCAAATCAGTTCCGAACGGTGTCACTAACGATGACCAGACAGCTGATGTGACCTTAAAGATGTCGGTTGCAACACTCAACAAGCTCCGCCGCAAAGAACTCAATCCAATGATGGCTGTCATGATTGGCAAGATTAAAGTCGAGGGAAATGTCACGGCGGCCATGAAGTTGGACAAGCTATTGGAAGAATGAAGGAATGGGGAGTATGGACGGGAGATGAAAGTGGGAAGAGGAAGAAAAACACCCTTTATTTTTATCAAAAGATAAAGTTATATCCTTCCTCCCCACTCCCTACTTCCTCTCTTCCTTCATTCCTTCCCCTTCTTGTTCTGTTCGTCGAGCCAGGTTTTGAGGGGAGCAAAATAATCGAGGATTGCTGTGGCATCCATCTTATCTTCGCCGGTCATGGTTTTGAGAGCTTCAGGCCAGGGGCGGCTCTGCCCGAGGACAAGCATCTTCTGAAGTTTCTCACCGACTTGTTTATTGTCGTAGATTGAGCAGCGATTGAGCGGGCCTTTGTAACCGGCTTCGCGACACAGGGCACGATGAAATTGGAATTGCAAAATGTGCGCGAGAAAGTAGCGCGCGTATGGCACATTGGCCGCAACATGATATTTAGCCCCCGGATCAAAGTCTTCATCGCCGCGGGGGGCAGGAGGGGCAACTCCCTGGTATTTCTCGCGTAAATTCCACCAGGCTTTGTTGTAATCGCCCGGCCCGACTTCGCCTGAAAATACCTTCCATCGCCATTGATCGACTAAATAACCGAAAGGCAGGAACGCTACTTTATCGAGTGCCTGCCTCAACAACAGACTGATATCGGCGCTCTCATTAGGCACGCTCTCGATTAAACCGATCTTCTTCAAGTATTCAGGCGTGACCGAGAGCGCAATGGTATCGCCGATGGCTTCATGGAACCCGTCGTTCGCGCTGTTCTGATAGAGGGGAGGTTGAGGCGCATATGCCATTTGATAATAGTTGTGCCCCAACTCGTGATGGATCGTCGTGAAATCTTCCTCATCGATTTTGATACACATCTTGAGCCGCACGTCTTTTTGGTTGTCGAGATCCCAGGCGCTCGCATGACAGACGACTTCGCGGTCCTGAGGTTTGACGAAGAGCGAGCGATCCCAGAAGGTCTGCGGCAAGGGAGCGAATCCGAGCGAGGTGAAGAACGTTTCACCGTATTTCACCATTTGTTTAGGGTCGGTCTTTTTCGCGACGAGGATCTTCGTCAGGTCATAAGTTGGCGTGGTCGCCGGAGGTTTGACAATGTCATAAATATTTCCCCATTGTTGGGCCCACATATTGCCGAAGAGGTGTGCCGGAATCGGGCCATCGGCGGGGACGACCGCGGGGCCATATTTTTGGCGCAGTCTGACGCGGACATAGGTATGGAGCGAGTCGTAGAGTGGTTTGACCTGTTGCCACAACCGTTCCATCTCGGCGGCGAAAGCCTCCGGCTCCATATCGTAATTCGATCGCCACATGGCGCCGAGGTCTTTGAATCCCATTTCGCGCGCGCCTTTATTGGCGAGCTCGACGAAACGTGTGTAGTCTTTGCGATATTTCCGCGAGACCTGGTGCCAGCCGGACCAAGCTTTCTTCAACTCCTCCGGATTCTGGTTTTCGGACATGATCGATTCGAGGTCGTTGAGGCTCAGGCATTTACCCTTTTCGCCGTCGGGGCAATATTTGCCTGAACCATAATCACCTTCCATCGAAACGGCGATCTTGGTCAGCTCCTCGCGCTCGGGTTTGTTGGACGGGGCGGGTAAAGTGAGAGACAGTTTAAGCAGTTTGAGTTTTCGCGCCACATCAGGCGGCAGGCTGAGACCATCGAATTCACGTGCTTTCTCGGCCAATTCTTTAACTGTCGCGATGTTCTCCTCGGTCGCTGCGGCTTCGACAGTTTGAGTATCATCTGTTATGAAGTTACTCTTGATCCAGCTGGCGCGACTCAGTTTAATATTGACATCTAAATACCGCTTCTCGGCATCGGCGACGAATTTTTCGGCATCGGCAATCGTCGGTTTTGAAGCGACCGACTGATTCGTACAAGACAGACAGAGAGAAAAAAACAGTGCAATCATCCACTCCCTGCGCAATTTGAAATGGTTAAAACCCTGGAGAAAGCATGTCATAGACTACCTCCGTCATGAAAATTAATTCCAGCCTTTTGGGCGTGCGAAGTTTGTCGGAATAGGCCACAATGATAGCCTTATTAATTATTGTCTCGGTTCGAAATTATGCATAGCAGTACGAAACGCGAATTATTGAAAGGGCTTCAATATCTCCTGATTGGGTTTATCGCCTTGTGCGTGTTGTTCAGGTGGTTTAGCAGTAAACCGCCTACTTGGCAAATGCTCATCTGGATTGGCGTCGCTGTCACACTCAGTCTCGTTCGCTTCATCATCCTCTTCTTCTTTGAGTGGGTTCGGCGCGAAGAAGGATTAAGGATCTCCAGACGGCATTGGAATTGAATTTTAGCCCATGCGCAAGACGTTAAACCATCAACTGACCGCCATTTATTTCGATCATCTCGCCGTTAATATAGCTGGCCGCATCAGAGGCCAGGAAAGCGATGACGCGGCCGCACTCTTCTGAACTCCCGAGGCGGTTGAGTGGAATGCTGGCGGTAAATTGCGAAATCATTTCCGGGGTCGAGAGTCTTTCATGAAAGGGCGTATCGATGACGCCGGGCGCGACGCCGTTAACACGGATGCCATGGGGCGCGAGTTCTTTGGCCAGCCCTTTTGTCAAACACATGACGCCGGCTTTGGCCGATGCGTAAACAGAGGCGCCGGGACCTCCGCCGTGATGTCCGGCGATCGAGCCGACATTGATGATGGTACCGCGTTTGCGCTCGATCATCTCACGCATGACCGCCTGCGAGCAGAGCAGCACGCTTTTGAAGTTGAGATTCATGACCTGATCCCACAGCTCTTCACTAAAATCGATCAATGCGCAACGTTGAATCAAATCGCCGGCATTATTGACCAGGATCTCGATCGGACCCAGTTGATCTCTGGTTGTTTCAGCGAGAGATTGCGCGCCCGATTTCGTTGAGACATCCGCCTGGACGATGATCGCGCGCCGGCCCTTCTCCTCAACCAGGCGCTTGGTCTCTTCAGCGCCGGCCTGGTTGCGGTGATAATTGATTGCGACGGTCGCGCCGCACTCTGCCAATGCAATTGCCGACCATCGCCCAATGCCCGTGCTCGCGCCTGTCACCAGTGCGACACGGCCACTTAAATCTTGTTTGTTCATGATTGGCTCTCCGGAACAATATGAAGAACGCGAAAGACGCTGCGTTCGCGGTTTGCGTTCACCTGAATTCTCAATCGGACTTCTTGAAGACAACCTCTCCGTTAACGATCGTCGTCATGACTTCACATCTTTTCACATCCTCATTCCATTGGAACAAGATCAAATCGGCTTGCCGGCCATTTTCGATCGAGCCGATCCGGTCATCGATTCCTAGCAAACGGGCCGGATTCTGACTCGCCATCTGCAAAACATGATCAAGGGGCGTCTCGGAATAGCGCACCGTATTCTCAATTGCTTGAGGCATCTCCAGGACCGAGCCCGCAAGATATGGTGTTCCGGGCAGGCAGACTCTGCGTTGTGGTGTGACCTCGACTTCAGCGTTCCCAAGCTTGTATTGGCCGGCGGGTTTACCCGCTGCGGCGATCGCATCGGTCACGAGAATGCTGCGCGCCCAGGTCTTGCAACGCAGAAAACATTTGACGACCGACGGCGGCAGATGATGGCCATCAACAATCAAGCTCGCCCATAATTCATCGATCGCCAGCTGCTCCCAGATATAATTCGGATGGCGGTCGATCTTGGCGTGCGAACCATTACCGAGATGAGTCGATAATTTGGCCCCGGCGCGCACGGCGTCTGCAATCTGTTCGGGAGTGGCCGCGGTATGGCCGATCGCGGCAATCACTCCGGTCCCGACCAGACGTTCAATGAAATCGGTCGATGCGGGCCACTCAGGTGAAAGCGTCACAATTCGGATCTGGCCGCGGGCCAGATCCTGCCAACGTTGGAACTGATCCCAATCGGGAGGGATAACATGGCATTTCGGATGTGCGCCTCGCGGTCCGTCTTCAGGCGAAATAAATGGCCCTTCGAGATGAATGCCGGACATTGCGCGCCGGACTTCGGGGAACTCCTCCCAGGCGAAGATGAATTTAGAGATGCATCGCGAAAGATGATCGAAAGATTCAGTGATGAACGTCGGACAGATTGTCGTCACGCCTGTCCGCCAGAGGTGTCGGATGGCCATCGCAATCTGCTCGGCGCTCGTCTTTGAATCATTGAAATCGACCCCATCAAAACCATTGATCTGGATATCGATCAATCCGGGGGCCAGGCGCAAGGCGTGGTTGCCGAGATCGGCCTCTGGCGAAGGTGCGGGCTGGCGGATCTCATCGATCAGACCTCCTTTAATGACCAGCTCTACGAGCGTTTCTTGACTACCAATCTTGCCTCTGACCTTCATTTGCTCTAATAGACTCGAATTTCAGTTTTTAGCTCCGCCGCCAAAAACCGAAAACTGAAAACTGTTTCTATTGAAACGAGGTGAAATGCGCACAAACTGTAGCATATCTCCATCGCGGCTGAGTAGCGAATGCAGGTATAATGCTCAGGCCTCCTGAAATATCTCAGGGAGATGGTATGTACAAGGCAATCTCAAATAAATTGTATTTAACAGTTCTGCTCCTGGTTTTGTTATTTGGCTGCGGTGCGCGGCAAGTAGCCTTCTGCGGTCAGGTGAGCGATGCGATGCGCCTCAACGAGCTCAGAAGGTTGAGAGATGAGCTTAAGCTTACCGACTCTCTGCGCCACGCAGATGTGACCGTTGTGATGAGCGAGCACACGATTATGGAGGCGGCCAAACAGATCGTGGGGCTCGAGATTTTGATGTCGAATGGCGGCGTGTTGCGCATCACCTCCGTTGATGGCGAGCTCAAACCGGCGGCGGCAATTGTCAAGATCGGCGTCCAGGCCAGATCGACAGTCACCGTCGATCTGTCATTGACCGGACGTCTGGGGACCGGTGAGATCAGAGATGGCGTGTTTCAGATGCCATTTCAGATTACCGATGTCTCTTTGGCTTCGGGACGACTCTCGGCGCTTTTTTTGAGGACGCTGCTTGGCGGATGGCTCTCGTCAAAGAAGTGGAACGAAGAGCTGCCGCCGCTCGAAATCCCGCTGGAGATCGACGAAGCGATAGAGATCCCCGCCAGCCACATCGCCGTTGATGGTTCGCCGCCGATGGAGATCTCGACGCCCGCATATCGATCACCTCTCAGATTTACGATCACCTCTCTTTTCGTCCTTGCTGAGCGCTTAGTCCTGGGTTTGCAGATGGTCGATAACTCAGATGCGGGGGAGAGCAGAAAGACTGCTCTGCAGACTTCATCCACAGCTTCCGGGGCTTCTGGGGCCGGCGATCTTCATGCCCTCGAGAAAGAGATCGCGCGCTTGAGCGACAATTTGGTGAGCAACGGGGATCTGACTGTCCGGTTGGATCGCCGTGTCATCAGCCGCTTGCTCGAACAGATCGCGGCGGCGCACCGCACCGATTTCGATCTTCGCCTCAAGGCCGGGCGTGTGCGTGCCGAAGAGGTCACGGCGGTCGTCAAAGTTCTCAACTATACCGATGTTGAAAGCGGTGAAGGGCATGCTGATGTGAGCAGTCTCAGTATTGATCGAATCGCGGACGGTAAAGTCGATTTACGGCTCAGTCTGCAGGGCGAGGCTGATGCGCGAATGCGAGGTCGCGAATATGGCATCCCCTATCGACTCTCGCCCCATACGACCTTTGCCGTTAAAGACAAGATTGTGCCGTTGCAATTCGTCAGCGATGACGAGCGTGTCATCTTGCGGGCGGTTCCCGGCACGAGCTTACCGATCAGTCTTCGATTTAGCATCAAGGTTGCCGGCCGAGATGTTGGAATCAATCGTGATCTTGTCGTTCAGATTGACCGCTGGCTGAATCGAATCGAAATACCGTCTTTTTTCGGGCGTGAGTTTTCGTTGCCGCAGAAGATGGAAGTTGACGCGGGCGGCAATATATATGTGACGAGCAAGCGGAAAATCAACTTCAAGCTCTCCAAAATGCGTGTCATCGCTCATGAGGGAGGAGTTAATATGACCGCAGCTGTAGCGTTTTCTTTTTAATCGCAAGAAGTCCGTATCCAAATATCCAAAACAATCGTCATTAGTTTACGTACATTAGATTGAATGAACTTCTCCGAAACTTTCAAATTGGCTTTCGATGCGATCTGGGCTCATAAATTGCGCTCGGTTCTGACATTGCTCGGAATGATCATCGGCGTGACGGCTGTCGTGCTCATCGTCTCTCTGATTCAGGGATTCAATCGTTATGTCGACGAAAAGATCGCCGGGATCGGCGCCAAATCGTTCAGTGTTCGCCGTTTTGGTTTTGATGATTGGCGTAATACCGACACTATTGCCGAGGCGCAACGCCGCAACAAAGATTTGACCTTCGAGGATTATGATTATTTGCGCGAGCGAGCGACGCTGGTCGATAAACTCGGCGCAAAGGCCCTTGGTACGCCATCGACTGTCAAACGCGGCAATGAGACGATGGAATCTGTCAACGTCGATGGAGCCACTTCAAATTGTGTTGATATCGAAAATATCGACATTGCCGAAGGCCGTTATTTCACCAATGCTGAAGACCTTTCGACCGTCAATGTCGCTTTTCTGGGCGCCGATGTCGCCAGCAAGCTCTTTCCAACAACCAGCGCCGTCGGGCAAGAGATTACGATTGGCGGGCTACCCTATCGTGTGATCGGAGTCGCCGCGGTCAAAGGCGCGGTCTTCGGCATCCCGCAGGACATCTTCATCACCATTCCGCTCCGGACCTATGTCAAGAATTTCGGTCCGCCGGTCCGCCAGCGCAGCTTTTATATTACTGCGACGGCCAAGAGCGATGATCAGTTTAATGATGCGGTTGAAGAGGTGCGGGCGTTGATGCGTACTCGTCGCGGATTGAAGCTCGGCGAGAAGGACAATTTCGGAATCAGCACGCCGGATGCCATCATGGGCATCCGTGATCGCCTGCTCGGGCCGATCTTCATTGCGGCTGTCGGCGTCCCAGGAATTGCGCTCATCGTTGGCGGCATCGTGATTATGAACATTATGCTCGTCAGCGTGACGGAACGGACCAAAGAGATCGGGATCCGTAAAAGTCTTGGCGCCCGGCGCGGCGACATTCTCAGACAGTTTTTGATTGAGGCCGTGACGCTGGCGGCGATCGGGGGATCGGTTGGGGTCTTCCTGGCGTGGGTTGCCGGACGAATCTTGACCGCTGTTTTCTTTCCGACTTATCTCTCGGTTGTGGCCGTCATTATCGCCGTTACTTTTTCGGGCGGAGTAGGAGTGCTGGCGGGGATTTGGCCGGCGCGCAAGGCTGCCATGTTGGATCCGATCGAAGCTTTGAGGGCAGAGTGAGATGAAAATTATTCGCAGCGATATATACGAGAATTTGAAGATGGCGCTCGATACGCTCCGCATGAACAAGCTGCGTTCATTCCTCACGGTCCTGGGAGTCGTCATCGGTGTCGTGACGGTGATGGCGATTGCTTCGATCATCAGCGGGATCGATTATGCGGTGACCAAGCAGATCGAGTCGTTCGGCACGAATTCAATCTTTCTCTACAAATTCGAACGAGGGATGCGCTTCGGACCGCCGACCCGTGAAGAGCGGATGCGAAAGAATCTGACCTATGATGACGCCATTGCGATTGGAGAGTTGCCGACGATCAGCCTTTCAACGCCGACGCTCAATATCACAAATGATTATTTTGGTCGTAAGGTTGTGGTGAGGGGCGGAGGCAAGGAATCGGCGGCTGTCGTCTTACAGGGCGTCTTGCCGGATTATGAGCGAGCAGGGATCTGGGTCATCTCGCAGGGCCGTTTCTTTAGCAAGCAGGAGAACGATAGCCGTGACGAAGTCTGTGTGATCGGCGCTTCGGTGGCTGACCAGTTCTTTCCCTATGGCAGTCCGGTCGGAAAATCGATCACCGTCGGCGGTCGTGAATTTCGCGTCGTCGGTGTTCTCGAAAAACGCGAACAGCTCTTTGGCGGTGGCGAGGGGAGCAACGATCAAAACAACGTGATCTTCATGCCGTTCGAAGTGGCTCACAAACTGAAGCCGAATGCCGAGGATGTCTTTATCCTTGCCGTCGCACAACCGGGAATGCTCAAGCAGGCCATCGACCAGGTGACCGACCTCCTGCGCGTTCGCCGCCATGTCTCCTTCGATAAACCGAACAATTTCGGGATCTCTACCGCTGATTCAATCATCGAGACTTTCCGCTCAATTACTTTCGGGGTGGCAATCGCCATGGTCGCCATCTCATCGGTCGGATTGATGGTCGGCGGCATTGGTGTCATGAATATTATGTTGGTCTCGGTGACGGAGCGCACACGCGAGATCGGAATCCGCAAAGCCATCGGTGGCCGACGCCGCGATATTTTGTGGCAATTCCTGATCGAGGCCATGACTTTGACCGGGATGGGCGGACTGATCGGATTGTTTATCGGCTGGCTTTTGACCTTATTGATCAAATTGATTTTGCCGTCTTATGTGCCTCTTTGGGCTCCGATTGTCGGGTTTGCTTCGAGCGTCGGTATCGGATTGATCTTCGGACTGTGGCCCGCCTGGAAAGCTGCGCGCCTCGATCCGATTGTGGCGCTCCGGTATGAATAGTTTGCTCTCATCCTTCAAGATTCGGCGGCATCAAGTAATCGCCCAGTGAACACGACCTGGGCAAAATGAGCGAGCCGGCGCAAAATGCCACAGTTTCGCTTATTTTGCCCAGGTTAGGTCCTCCTTCTTTTTAACCCGCCTCGACAATTTTCTGAGTCTGATAGTTGTGCTAACATTCCAGTCACGCGTTTCTCCCCAGACTTGTAGCGGTGATCAGCACTTCTGCTGTTAAACAACATCCGATTACCGGCTGCGGCTCACATACGCAAGAGCAGAATTTGACTTGGGAACTCCCTTGCTGAGTGATTTTGTTTCTTTTTAGAAGAAAGGATAAAAATTTTGTATGACACCTGTAGCAACTTATGATTTACCGGCACAGAATAATTTCTCCCTCAATCTGAGCCACGCTAATTACGCTCAATCGGCGAAAGATTTCTATCTCAAAAGAGAGTATACCCAGTTATTTACCGGAGTGTTGATTGGCCTGTTGCTGGGGCTGGGCGGCGTGTATTTTTACAACAAAGGCGGTGCAAATATTCCTCGACTGGGATCACCATCAACAACCGATACCGGTGATCGCAGTGATCGCAGTGACCGTGGCGATAGCAGCGGCGGCTCAGATCGCGGCACTCAGACCGGGACTCTTCGGGTGAGAGGCACGAGCGTCAGAATGCGCAGTTGCCCGGGACTCAATTGCACACAGGTCACTATTTTACAAGAGGGGACGAGAGTTGCTGATCTTGGCAGAACACAGTTTATCGGCGACTCTCAATGGATCAAAGTTCGAGCCGGATCTCAACAAGGTTGGGTCGATCGATTTTTCCTCGAATAGTGACGAACGGAGATGATTGCGGATTGCGAAATTAGCAATCCGCAATCACTTCTGTATTCTCAATTTCTCATGCAGAAAGCCGATCGCAATGCCGTATTGGCCCAGATAATAGGTCACCCAGACCAGATAATTGCGCAACGTGACATCTGTTTTGAATTTGTGAGTGGCGAGGATCGAATCAGAGATCATAAACAGAATTGCGCCGAGCCAGACCCAGGGCTTGGAGAACCCCGCGAGAATAGTCGTGATAACCATCGCTGTCAGCACGCATACGTAAAGCATGACGGGTTTGGCAAAGCTCCCCAGACCTGGCGACAGCCAATTGGAAAACGACAAGCTATAGATCAAGACAATCGCCGCCAACAGCAGTTGTTTGCCGATTGGTCTCAGCGGGCGGGGCCAGTTCCTGACAAAAAGCAGAATGTAAATGAAATGTGCGACGAGAAAGGCCAGCAGGCCATGAATAAAATAGGTCGCCGGGTCAAGATCAAGGAAGATATCACCAAGGCACGAGAAGCTCAGCGCGGCACTCAGAATCAGGTTATCACGATCGCGCAGTAAATTGGCGGCTCTGGCGAAGCCGGAGGTTTGATTGTCCGGTTCGCGCAAAAGTGTGAAGGCCAGCACCGCCAGAGGCGCAATACTCAGCGCTTTAAGCACGACGCTGCCGCGGAACGGCTGCATCGTCTGGGTTAGTAAGTAAACGGCGCTGCAGGCAATAGATACCACCAGCAATAACCCCTCTGTTGCGTTAAAACCACGCAGACGTCCAAAAGTGAGGGCATCAACGCTCATTGGTCATCTCCTTGAGGGCATCTCTTTAAGGAATCAATAATACCTTCCCGGTCGTCTTCCTCCCTTCAAGCTGTTCATGCGCCTCCGCGGCCTTTGCCAGCGGGAATGTCCGGTCAATTCTCAATTTCAATTCGCCTGATTTGATCCAGTTGAACAGGTCGCCGGCTCGCCATTGCAACTCGTCCCGCGTCGCGGCGTAATTGGCCAGACTCGGCCTCGTCAAAAACAGCGAACCTTTTTGTGAGAGCAACGCCGGATTGAACGGTTCGACGGCGCCGCTCGATTGGCCAAAGAGCGCCAGCATCCCACGCGGCGCGAGGCAATTCAGACTCTTCAAGAAAGTGTCCTTGCCGACTGAATCATACACGACTTGCACACCTCGCCCGTCAGTCAACCGCCGAGTCTCTTGCTCGAAATCCTGTTCGGTATAGAGGATCACTTCGTCGATTCCGGCCTCGCGTGCCAGTTGCGCCTTGGCTGCGGTCGAAACGGTTCCGATCGCGCGCGCGCCGATGTGTTTGATCATTTGAGTTAACAAGAGACCGGCGCCGCCTGCCGCGGCGTGAACGAGCGCGGTCTCTCCGGCTTTCAGCGGGTATACAGAAGTCACCAGGTAATGTGCGGTCATCCCTTGTAACATCGCTGCCGCAGCTTGGCGCGCATCAACATCTTCCGGGATTTTGACCAGTTTCCAGGCGGCAACGGCCGCATATTCGGCATATGAGCCGGGATGCATCGCGTAGGCTACGCGATCTCCGACGGCGATTTCAGTGACATCGGGGGCGATGGCTTCAACCACGCCCGCGGCTTCCATGCCGGGAACGAATGGACGCGGCAACGGATAGAGGCCGGTACGATGGTAAACATCGATGAAATTGAGGCCGATGGCTTCGATCTTGATCAGCGCCTCGCCCGATTTCGGAGCCGGTTTTTCTGTCTCTTGGTAGCGGAGAACCTCCGGGCCACCAACGCTTTCAACAACAATTGCATTCATAGTCATAGGTTTATCTGTTGGTTAGCAATGGGCTACGTCTTCAGCGCGGCCATTCTACTTGAAACATGGAGCGTGCGAAATAGCATGGATGGCGATCGGATTGTAACCGCTGTCTCAACCCACGCGTCATGAAGCTTAGCCAGTCTTTTCAATCAATATAACCAGAGAGTTCAAGGAGAGAGATATGAAATCCCTTTACGCACTCGGTCTTTTGCTCGCACTTTGCCTGCCGCTCACCGCACTCGGGCGCGAGGTGAAGCTCGTGCGCTATCCGCACTATCATCAAGGCCGCATTGCTTTCACTTATCTTGGTGATATCTGGACGGCGGATGAAAACGGTCAGAACATCAGACGGATCACCGTTCATAAAGCGCGTGATGTCTTTCCGCGCTTTTCACCGGACGGGAAATGGCTGGCCTTTTCGAGCGACCGCAACGGCAATCTCGATGTTTTTATTATTCCGGTTGAAGGTGGAATCGCCAAGCAACTGACGTTTCATTCGGCCGATGATACGGTGCAGGGATGGACGCCGGATTCGCGTGCGGTGCTCTTTGCCAGCCAGCGCGGAGAAGATTTCATGGGTAAGCTCTACACGGTCGGGATCGATGACGGAAGGGAACGTAATGCCGGTTCGGATATGGGAGTCTATGCCGCATACTCGCCTGATGGGCGCAAACTGGCGATCAATCGCAGGTCGCAGGTCTATTGGCGCAAGTATTACCGCGGGGCGTATCAAAGCGACGTGACCGTCATGGATCTTGCGGCCAAGAAATTCACCGACCTCACCGACTTTGATGGAATGGACTCATGGCCGATGTGGGGCCGCGACAGCTATATCTACTTTGTGAGCGACCGCGACGGCAACGGATTGACCAATATCTGGCGCGTCAGCGAGAGCGGCGGCAAGGCCGAGCGCGTCAGCTCGTTCAAGAGCGGCGATGTGCGTTGGCCGGCCATGAGCGCCGACGGCAAGGTCATCGTTTTTGAGCATGACTTCGGCGTTTGGAAACTGGATGTGGCAACCAGAAAGGTCACACCGATCAAGTTCGAGATCGCCGCTGAAACTCAAGAGAGCATGGCCGAAGTCCGCGATTTCGGTTCGCAGGCGGACGATTACGATCTCGCCCCATCCGGACGCCGCATCGTCTTCTCGATTCACGGCGAGGTCTTCACCGCTCCTGTTGAAGAGGGCGATTCTCGGCAAATCACCGACAGCCCATGGCGGGACAGAGATCCGCGATATTCGCCCGACGGCAAATGGGTCACTTTTATCTCTGACCGCAGCGGCCGCGAAGAGCTCTATCTCATTCCATCCGATGGCGCCGGCGAACCGCAGAAGATCACCGATTTCGATACGCTCAAATTCGATTTTTCATGGGCGCCCAACTCGAAGGAGATTGCTTTCACCAGCTCGGACAGCAAACTTCGGAAGTACTCATTGGAAAATAAGCAGACGATAGAATTGTCGACTTCCAAGTATGGCAACATCGGTGCGCCGGTCTGGTCACCTGATGGTAAGTGGATTGCTTTTTCGAAATCAGATTATACGCGGAGCGCCGACATCTATTTGCTCCCCTCCGCTGGAGGCGAAGAACGTAAAGTAACCTTTGATTCTTATAGCGATATCAATCCCAGATTCAGTCCTGATGGACGCAAACTCTATTTCGTCCGCAACGAGGGTGGAGGGTTTGGCGGCGGCGACCGGCCATCAGCACAAATTTACGCGCTGACGCTTGAACGCGAAGACCGTGATCCGAACGATTCGGAGATGAGGGTCGAGCAACCTGAATCTGCCGACCAAGAAGGCAACATGCGCCGGACCGGCGCGCCTCAACGCAATCAACCGCCGCGCGAGATCAATATTGATTGGGGAGGACTGAAACGTCGCACGCGCCAGCTGACACGGATGCCGTTTGCCGTCTTCAACTACGTGGTTGCTCCCGACAGCCGCACGATAATCTTCGTGACGACTGAACCGGCAGGGATGCGTAATGTGCCGGTCATCTATTCGATTCAAGAAGATGGGCGCCGCCTGACGCGCGTTATGACCGGCATGGCGCCAAGCGATGATGAGGAGGCCAGGGGGCGCGGAGGCTTTGGAGGTTTTGGCGGAGGGCTGTCTGACCTCAACGTCTCACGCGATGGACGCACCCTGTTCTTTCGCGAAGGGCGCTCGATTTATTCCCTGGCGCTCCCGGCCACCGGCGGCGCGGGCGGATTTGCGGCTGCGAGCGGGTTGACCGGAGCTGCGGGCGCGGCTGGCGGCGGCCAAGGCGCGCGCCGTCGCATCAACTTCGTCGCTAAAGTGAAGATCGATAAATCGACTGAGTGGAACGAAATGTTCGATGACGCGTGGCGGACGATGAAGTACCGCTTTTACGATCCTCAGATGCATGGGAAAGACTGGGATGCGGCGCGCGCCAAGTATCAACCGCTTGTCCAAGACGTCGGCGACCGGCAGGAACTACTCAATCTCATCAATGAGATGATCGGCGAATTGAATGCTTCACACACGGGGGCTGCTCCGGGATTCCAGGGGCTCGAAGATCGCGTCCAAACGGCCCATTTGGGAATCGAGCTTGAAGCCGATGAGCAAGCGGGGCGTTATCGTGTCACACATGTCTATGAAGACGGACCGGCTGACAAAGATTGGGTCAAGGTTAGCATCGGCGATTACCTGATCGCGATTGGCGGCAAGCCGGTTCGCGCGGGCGACAATTACTGGCAGCTTTTGAACAGCACCAATCGCCTCAACCGCAAGCTCGTCGTCACTTTCAACAACAAACCGGCGGCGGACGGTGCGTGGCAGGCGCGCATCGAACCGGTTCCGACCGCTGCCTATAGCCAACTCCGTTATGAGCGTTGGGTTAAAGAGCGGCGAGAGGCGGTCGAAAAACTCTCGAACGGCCGCATCGGCTATTTGCACATCCAGGCGATGAATCCGCCTTCACTCCGCAGGTTCGAAAAAGAGATTCGCGAGAACCGCAATAAAGATGCTTTGATTATCGACCAACGCTGGAATGGAGGAGGTAATATCGAGCAAGAGTTACTGGCCATCCTCGTCCAGCGTCAATATCAAGTTTGGCAGCCGCGCGGCACCGAGCCTTCAGGCCGCCCCTTCGCCGGATTCTTCGGTCCGAAAGTCGTGCTGCAAAATTGGCGCTCCGCGTCGAATGCCGAGATGTTTCCGGCGGGCTTCAGGGCCCTGGGCCTGGGCAAGGTGATCGGCACCCCGACAATGGGTGCGGTGATCGGCACCGGCAGTTATTCATTAATTGATGGCTCGACGGTGCGGACGCCGGGTGTGGGCGTCTTCCTGGCCGATCAAAAGCGGACCAATATGGAGAACTATGGCGTGCAACCGGACATTCCGGTAGAGAATTCGCCCGAGGACAATCTGGCTGGACGCGACCGCCAGCTTGAAGTGGCCGTCCAAGAACTGTTGAAAGAGTTGGGACAGAAGAAGTCGGTCGCGAAAAACGAATAAATATCAATATTGCCGAAGACTGCTCCCAGATCCGAGATTCCTGATACTTCTTTATCAATATCAGGAATCTCGGATCTGGGGCAACTAAAAAATGTTGTGGTTAATCGGCAATTGTTATTTTCGGAGAAACGCTCGGCGCATCTGTGATCTGAACGCGGCTATGTTTACGGCTGTAACTGAAGTAGACCGCAAAGCCGATCGCCAGCCAGATGATGAGCCGGATCCAGGTGTCGAGAGGCAGGCTGACCATCATCAAGAATGAAAGCAGAATGCCCATGATCGGCACAAAAGGAACCCAGGGGGTTTTGAACGGCCGCGGAATATTGGGTTGTTTCACTCGCAACAGCCAGACGCTGGCACAGACAATGATGAATGCCAGCAGCGTGCCGATGCTGACCAATTGGCCGAGCAGGCTGATCGGAAAGAGTCCGGAGAAGATCGCGACGACCAGGCCCACGATGATCGATGAAATCCAGGGAGTCCGGAATCGCGGGTGGACGGCGCTCGCCCAGGCGGGCAATAATCCATCGCGCGACATGGTGAAAAAGATTCGTGATTGGCCCATTAACGTCACCAGCATGACCGTGCTCAGCCCTGCCAGTGATCCGCATTTGACCAGCAGACTGCCCCACTTGACGCCGGCCAGATCGATTGCCATCGCGACCGGAGCCGCGACATTCAACTGCGAATAATGCACCATTCCGGTCAAGGCTATTGAAACGGCGATGAAGAGGACGGTGCAGATGGCCAGCGAACCCAGAAGCCCGAGCGGCATGTCGCGCTGCGGAACCCGCGCCTCCTGGGCCGCGGTCGAGACCGCATCGAATCCAATATAGGCGAAGAAGATTACCGCGGCGCCGCGCGCTACCCCCGACCAGCCGAAGTTTCCGAACCCTCCTCTGTTTTCGGGGATGATTGGAAACCAGTTCGTCATCGCAACATTCGGATGTCTCCACAGGAAAGCCCCGGCAATCACGATGAAGATCAAAATCGTTATGACCTTGATGAAGACGACGACGATGTTGAATGTCGCCGATTCTTTGATGCCGATGACTAAAATAGCAGTGACCGCGCAAACAGAGAGGAAAGCGGGCAGATTGAAGACGGCCGTCGCATGTGGCAGCGTTTCAAGGCCGATGCCTGCTGCTTTAATCGCCGGCGCGACCGTCGCCAGTAACTCCCAGCGGCCTTGATAGAAGATCATTTCCTGGCCGGGAGTGTTGATCAATTGAGGTGGCAGGATGATGCCGAAGTCTTGCAGCAGGCTGACGATCGTCCCGCTCCAACCTGATGCGACGGTGGCCGCGCTGAATGCGTATTCCAAGACCAGATCCCACCCGATGATCCAGGCAAAGATTTCGCCCAATGTCGCATAACCATAAGTATAGGCCGAACCGGAGACTGGAATCATCGAGGCGAATTCCGCGTAACAAAGCCCGGCAAAAGCGCAACCGAGGCCGGCCAGTATGAATGAGATCACAATCGCCGGACCGGCATTTTGCGCCGCCGCCGTGCCCGTGATGACGAAAATTCCTGCGCCAATCACCGCGCCGATCCCAAGGGCGATCAGATTGAGCGGACCGAGAGCGCGAACCAGGCCATTTTCTCCTCCACTGTGCGCCTCAGCGATGAGCTGATTCAGCGGCTTTTTAGCAAACAGATTTGACATGTGTTTGAACTCCTGAGCCAATTTACGCCTATCTATGCTCGATCTTAGGCGAGGCCATGAGGAGCGCGAAGGATTATGTGATGAGGTCAGCCGGAACCGTGACGAGTTGAACAAGAACGGTGACAAGCCGCCTTATAATTTCCCCAGCAACTGATAGAGCTGTTCGCGGTAACTGCGGCTGAGCGTTAGTTGCGTACCGTTTCGGAGAATGATGCGATAGTCACGATGCGACCATGGTTGCAGTTCTTGAATGCGATCGATATTGACAAGCTGCGAGCGATGAATGCGCGGAAATTTACGCGGATCTAGTTGCGATGAGAGGTGGGACAATGTCTCGCGGATGAGGGATGATTGTTTGCCGAAATGGATGCGCACATAGTTGCCTTCGGCTTCAATCCAGTCGATCTCGTCGGTCTTGAGCACAAAGACTCGTTCATTGGTTTTGATCACCAGACGGTCCAAATACTGCGGTCTTTCTTTAAGTTCAGTCAGCAGTTCGAGGATTTGATGATTGACGGCTTTGTTCCGTCTTTCGTTCATGTGTTCTTTGGCTCTTTGCAGAGCCTGGACGAAACGGGCGCGGTCAAAAGGCTTCAACAGATAATCGACGGCCTGGACATCGAATGCGCGCACGGCGTACTGGTCATAGGCCGTGACGAAGATGATCATCGGACCGCGCTCGCCAAGGGCCTCAGAGACAGAGAGACCGTCAAGCTCCGGCATCTGCACGTCAAGAAAGATCAAATCCGGGGCAAGCAGACGGATCGACTCGATCGTCTCCGAACCATTGTTGCACTCTCCAACAATCTCGATCTCAACATCGTCCTTGAGCAACTCTCGGAGCCGCTTCCGGGCGAGCGGTTCGTCATCGACGATGAGTGTGCGGATTCGTCGGGCCTGGGTCATTGATCGACAGACCTCCCTTCAATGGTCAGTGTCGTCGAGGTTTGAAAAGGTATTTCCAAAGTCACCACTAGACCGCCTCCGTCAGCATTTCTCAGCTCGAAATGGTGATCCTTGCCATAGAATTGCTCCAGGCGCGCCCGCGTATTGGCCAATCCGACCCCATTTCCGGTGCTCTTCGCCGACCGCTCGCCGGTTGATTTGAGGCCGGGGCCGTTATCCTGTACTTGCAACTGCAATCGTCCATCGACGCGGCGCGCGAATACTGCGATCATCCCCTGAGTCGTTTTCGGCGCTATCCCGTGACGAATGGCATTTTCGACAATCGGTTGCAAGAAGAGATTCGGCACCCGCGCCTCCATCGCCGCCGGGTCGATTTCGATCTGCGTTTCAAGACGATCCTGAAAGCGAAGCTGCTCGATCTCCAGATAACATTGCAGAAATTTTAATTCCTGTTGAAGCGTGATCTCTTGCTCGCCGGAGTTGTGCAAAGTCATCCGCAAAAAGTCTCCGAGGCGCGCAATCATCTGGTCGGCCGTCTCGGCATCCTCACGCATCAATGCCGAAATCGAATGCAGAGTGTTGAAAAGAAAATGCGGATGTAATTGCATTTTTAATGTCTGCAACTGTGCCTGCGCCAGCTGCGTTTCGAGCTGCGACGCTTTGATCGATCCTTCCTGATAGCGTTGGTAGTAGTCGAAGGCATAATTCCCGATGAGAATCGTCCAATAGACTAAACTCCACCACGCGAAATTGGAGATAAAGACCGGTTGGAATTCGGCCAGCAGCGCGGAGAATGAGTTTGGCGGAGAACCATGATTGAGCCACGAAGAGATAAAGACATAGAGCAAAAGGTGAGCCAGCGAGAAGATGAAACCGGCCGGCAGGTGAAAGAGCAATCCGTCGAGCCATTCGCGGCGTGGAATCGGGAAGATGCGCGCCAGCCGTAAGATGAGGGGCGAAGAGATCGCCCAGAGCAGACAGAAGATTAATCCTTGCGCCAACGACTGTCTCAAGGTGATCGGCCGCTGCTCAAAAGCCCTTTGTAGATAGACTTGAATCGCGAAATAGAGGCCAGGCAGCGTCCATCCGCTGAGAACTAAAAACCACCGTGTCAATCGCTGATTCCACATGACAAGCCTGAACTCACTATTTTTTCTCGAATTCTATCGCCGGAGGCTCCGCCAATTTTCTATCTTGCCTCATCCATCGGAACTGGATCAAGCTTCGCTGCAATGGGATAATGAGGTAGAATCCTGGAGCCACGAAAAAGCGATCTGCATTTCGGAGCACTTTTCTGAAGGAGTTTATAGTTGTGAGAAATTTCTTGGAAAGAATGATCAACAAGGAGATCGAAGCGATTTGTGAAGGGGCTTCGATCAGTGGTAAGGTGACCAAGGTCGAAGGCAATGTCCTCCACCTCGAAAAGGATGGCGTGACTTGCTTCGTCAGCATTGAGAAGATTGTCGTCGTTTGGGATTCGCGCGAAAAGAAAGCTCATCCACCGGGATTTCTACCGCACCCGAAATGACCCCACAGCGATCGCAAATGGGCAGGGACAGATCCTCATGATCGATCTCCTGCCCGCGCCTTTATCATGCAATGACGTCTGTCATATTATTGTTATTGTCAATTGAGGTTCTCTCGATCTCTGATCTGGGCGCTTGTTAATGGCACTCGCCGGAAACCGGCGACCCGGCTCTCCCAGTAACCGGTAAAGAAAGTACGTACCACGCCTTGAGAACTCGAGACATGATAGAATGAGTAGGCGTCGCGGACGATGCCGACATGATTTAGTCCTTTGAAAAAGACTAAGGTCCCGAATTGCGCCTTTTCGCCATTGGCTGCCGCTGGTAACCTTGCCCACAGCATCCGTGCAGATGTACGTTCGAATTGGACTCCGGCTTTCTGAAAGACTTTCCAGACAAATCCGGAGCAATCATACCCATCCATATCGATACCACTGTAACGATATGGAGTGCCGAGCCGGTAGATGATTGCATCATAAAGCAATGACTCGATCTCTTTATTCTGACGTGAAGATCTGGATTTGGATTTAGTGACCGACTCAACCCCTGGTAAAAGCGAATGATTAATATCTCTGGTTCGAGCGGTGAGAGGCGATAGTGGTTTTGCCTTCTGCTTTGCTTCTGTGCACGGCGACAGAATTATCACTAGTAGGATTAGTAGAAGATAGATCCCTGGCCCAAATATCCGATGCATAGATTAAGAGCTCCTTGAATGAATAAAGATTTACTTCTGTAATGATCCGTGTGCTACGTGCTGTTTTTCTTATCGAGCAGCACCGGGAAAACTTTAGTTACGGTTTTGGGAAAAGAACTGCCGGGCGGGCGCACGTCTGCCGGGACTCAGTAAGGGAGAACAACTGAAGGGGCTTCAAAAAGGGGCTGACAATTAGGACGGGGTAAGAAGGGGCAAAAATTATGAACTAATATTAGCGAGGATCTTTCTAATTGTCATCAGTAAAGATTAGATTATTGACGAGATTATGATAAAGATATGATTAATCAAGACAAACTGAAACTTTGTCCTCGTTATAGCGTTTCGAGTTTGTTCAAGCTTTGATAGTTGACTTCTGTCGAGCGGGCGAAGATGGAGAGATTCCAGTAAAGTTCGCTCGGCAAATAATCGATCGATCGATCTCTCGACCGATCGATCGATCGATTAATCAGTTACCGAATTTAAATGGTTCGGGGGCGATTTGAGTTGGCGCGCGGCGGTACCCGGTTATCCTGCGACCCCAATAACCGGCGAAATCCGAGAGCGTGACGCCATGAGACCGAGAGGCGTGATAGAAGGAGTAAGCATCACGCACAATACCGACGTGTTTAAGACCTTTAAAGAAGACCAGCGTACCGAATTGTTTGGTCTCTTCCCCAGTAGCTTCAGGAAGTTGTCGCCAGAGCGCACGAGCCGCGACTCGCTCGAAATCTGTTCCGGCATCCTGAAAAACACGCCAGACAAAACCGGAGCAATCATAACCACGATCATCGATGCCATAGAAACGATAGCGAATACCAAGCCGCTTCCAGATCGCCTCATGCAGCATCATTGCTGGATCATTAGTGAAGATAAGGGGTGGCGGCAGATAATTGTAGCGCCAAGTTGGAAGGACCAACGAAGTGAAATCTCGCATGGTAATCGGCGGCAATGTTGTCACCGGCAATCGATCTTCATTTGCAACACTTGTAAATGCGTCTTTGCTATCCTGCGCTTCCACGCAAAGTGGGGCTTGCACCCATACGGTCATTAGCAGAGATAGGCAAAGCAGCAGCCGAAAAGCTTTGTTCATCTTGTTCATCTACTCCTGCTATTCGTTGTTTGCTTTGCTGAGGAATCTTTAAAGTGCCGGTATCTTAGCTATAAACATCTCAAATGTCACGCGAAGTGGGAGCTGAAAATCAGCGATTGGGATAGCCAATTTGATATCACGAAGTTATACTGTAGCGCCTCGTGGAGTTAAAACGCTTTAAACTGACGGGCATTGCAAACTTCACCCCCATTAAGCAATATGAAAAAATAAGAAAGAGAAAAAATCTATTGTATGAAAATAGCCATTTTGGGGACGCGAGGGATTCCAGCGAACTACGGCGGTTTTGAAACTTTTGCAGAACAATTAGGAACTCGGTTAGCAGCACGCGGACACGCAGTCACGGTTTATGGTCGCAAGCACTACTCAACCACCCAAGAGCGATCTCACAACGGTGTCGAACTCGTCATTCTTCCAACCATTCGCCATAAATACTTTGACACCGCAGTTCATAGCTTTCTTTCCGTTTTACACACGGTGACGCGTAAATACGACATCATCCTGATTTGTAATGCCGCCAATAGCATCTACGCTTTTCTCCCACGTCTGCTCGGCACGCCGACTCTGGTCAACGTCGATGGTCTTGAGCGTAAGCGCAAGAAGTGGAATTGGATTGGGAAGACTTATTATCTATTCTCGGAATGGCTCTCAACCTGTCTGCCTTCAGCGATTGTGACTGACGCCCAGGTCATTCAGGACTATTATGCGACGAGGTATAAAAAGGAGTCGGCCATGATCGCCTACGGCGCCGAGGTGGCGCGCCGCGCCGCGCCAGAGAAGCTGTTTCGCCTCGGGTTGAAACCCAATCAATATGTCCTCTATGTCAGCCGCTTAGAACCCGAAAATAATGCTCATCTGGTGATCGATGCTTATCGGCACGTCAAGACCGATCTGCCGTTGGTGATTGTCGGGGGAGCTCCGTATGCGGAAGAATATATCGCGAAGCTCAAGAGCACGAGCGACCCGCGCGTCAGGTTTTTAGGATTCGTTTTCGGCGAGGATTATCGCGCGCTCCAGCAAAACGCCTATTGTTACGTGCATGCGACCGAGGTTGGCGGAACCCATCCGGCCCTGATCGAAGCCATGGGAGCCGGTAATTGCGCGCTGACGCTTAAAACCCCTGAAAATATCGAGGTCATCGGCGACGCCGGGATTATTTACGATTCGGTCGAAAATTTGACGCTCCAGCTGCAACGGGTGATCGACGAACCTTCGCGGATTGGCGAGTATCGCCGCCGCGCCATGGCTCGTGTCATGCAGTATTACAATTGGGAGCAGATCACTGATCAGTATGAAGAGTTGCTTGCGCGTCTCGCCGGCATCGATCTGACGGTGAGCGAGCCGATTCCGGCCGATCCGACTGTCGCCGAAAAGATGAATCCGCTCAGTTACCCGGTGGCCTCATTCGCTGAGGAACAACCTGCCAAGCGACGAACTGCAAAGACCCGTCAGTGACGTAAATGACAGAAATTTGAGGTTTAAATCCTCCTGAGGGGGAAGCATCTCTCCTCAATTCAAAATTTTGATTATTTGCAATCGGCGATCAGATGAATTATCAGGCCAGCGCGAAAATTCCATTGTGGCAGCCTGCGATCTCGCTCGTGAGTGATCATCGCGGATTGATCCGATCGATGGTCCGGCGTGATTTGACCAGCCGTTACAAAGGCTCGTTTATGGGGTTGGCCTGGGCGATCATTACACCAGCCGTCATGATTGTCATCTTCACCTTGATCTTCTCCGGGATCTTCAATGCTCGTTTCGGAACCACCGGCGGCCATTTAAGCTTCGCCGTCTATCTCTACTGCGGGCTCCTGCCTTGGATCGCTTTCAGCGACGGAGTGCAGCGTTCAACCACTTCGTTGACCGAAAATATCAATCTGGTGAAACGAGTCGTCTTCCCGATCGAGGCGTTACCGGTCAATCTGGCGTTGTCGGCGATCATTCAACAACTGCTCGGCACCATTGTCCTGATCATTGCCGCCCTGATCCTTGAGCACACAGTGCGGCCGACCCTCCTGGTCATGCCGTTATTGCTGATTCCGCAAGTCATGTTGACAATCGGATTGGGCTGGCTGATGGCCAGCCTCGGGGTCTTCATTCGAGACATGCCTCAATTTAATCAACTGGCATTATCGGCATGGATGTACCTGACTCCGATCTTCTATCCTGAAGAGATTATTCCCAAGAAATATCAGTGGCTGGCCAACCTCAATCCAATGGCTCCGTTGATTCGCAGCTACCGGCGAGTTTTGTTGGAGGGGAGAATGCCGGATTGGCAAGGTCTCGGCCTCACCCTCGGCTTCGCATTGATCTGTTTCGGACTTGGTTACTGGTGGTTCGAACGAACGAAAAAAGCCTTTGCTGATGTTCTTTAAGGCAGGTCCTCCCGGCCGTCCTGGCCCTCCTGGTTAGCTCTCAGACTCAACTTCGTCTAACTCATCGAGATCCTTGCTGTTCCGTTTTGCGCCTGGGCGCATGACGCCGGCACGGCGCATCGGAACGAGCGCTTCGTAGGCATGCGGATCTTGCTGCGCGGCGACATTTTGCGCGGCATAATCTCTCAGCATCTCAAAGAAGCGGTTGAATTCACGTTGCATCTGATCCATCTTTTCGCGCATGTTGAGAATGATCTCAACACCAGCCAAGTTCACCCCCAGATCACGCGTCAATTTCAGGATCACTTCCAGCCGCTCAAGGTCCTCGTCGGTATAGAGTCTGACATTGCCGTCCGAACGCGAAGGCTTGAGCAGACCCTCGCGTTCATAGAGGCGCAGCGTTTGCTGATGAATTCCATAATGATCAGCCACCGCACTGATTGTGTAACCTTTGGCTCGTCGCTTCATAAGAGTTAAATCCTATTCAGTCCTGAGACCCGAGCCTCGGATCCCGACCGGCATTCGCCGGTCGGGATCCGGGACTGTGACTATTCCAACCCCAAGTCTACTCGCGGGTTTTCCGGATTCCGTTTAGCAAACTCGCGTAACAGATTTTTAGAGTCTTCGTCGATAATTTGCGGCAACACAATTTTGACTTCGACGTATTGATCTCCGCGCGTATTGCCGCGCAGACTCGGGGCGCCTTTCTCGCGCAGACGGAAGACCTGTCCTGACTGAGTGCCCGGAGGAATGCGCAGCTGCGCTTTACCTCTGACCGTGGGGACTTCAATCTTTGAGCCGAGGGCAGCTTCCGGTAAGGTGATCGGAATTGTGCAGTGGATGTTATCGCCTTTGCGCGTGAAAATCTTATGAGGCGAAACGTTAGTGACGATGTACAGGTCGCCTGGCGGACCGCCCCGGACCCCGGCCTCTCCCTTTCCGCTCACCCGCACGCGCGATCCCGTATCGACGCCGGCTGGAATACGTACCTTGACTGTTTCGTACTTTGGTACTGTTCCTTTGCCATTGCAGACCGAACAAGGTTGACGACGTTTACCGGTGCCGTTACAGTCCGGGCAGGACTGGTCGAAGCGAAGGAAACCGCCGCCCGTCGAGATCTTGCCGGTACCATTGCAGGTCAAACAGACGACCTGACCGGAGCTGGCTTCGCCCGTCCCGTTACAGCGTGTGCAAGACTCGCTCCGCCGTACATTGATGTTGGTGGTCAGACCGTTGATCGCTTCTTCAAAGCTGATTGCCAACGGAATTTCGATATCCGGACCGCGTTGAGCCTGGGGACGAGATTGTGTCCCGGTGCGGGCACCGCCGAACAGGTCGCTGAAGATGTCGCGGAAACTTCCGCTGCCGCCGGCGCCTGGCCCGGCCGTCCCTGCGTTGGCGCCCCCGGTAAAGGCGCTCCAATCGAAATCAAATCCGCCGGCGCCGGGCGCCGTGCGAGTCGCATCGCGGATATTGTCGCTGTAAGTCCCAAACTTATCGTATACTTCTCGCTTCTTGGTATCAGAGAGCACATCGTAAGCCTCAGAGAGTTGTTTGAACTTCTCCTCGGCAGACTTATCTCCCGGGTTGACGTCGGGATGATATTTACGCGCGAGTCGGCGATAAGCTTTGCGTATTTCATCCTGGGTCGCGGCGCGTTTCACGCCGAGAACTTGGTAATAATCCTGCTTTTGAGCCATAAAGACAGTCTTGAGCCATGAGTCCTGAGTCCTGAATACAAGTTTCGCGGCTCAGGACTCAGGACTCAGGACTCAGGACTTTCCTACTCGGTTTTAATTTGTATCTGCTTGTCGGCGCGGTCCGTGCGTTTGGGTAAAATCACTTTTAAAACGCCATGCTCCAGTTCAGCCGAAATCTGGTCGGCATCGATCCGTTCAGACAGGCTGAAGGTTCGCTCGAACTTGCCGTATGAGCTTTCAAGGCGATGGAAATTCTCGCCGTGGACGTCTCTTTCCCAACTGCGCTCACCACGTAAAATCAAATTTCCGTCAACGACCTTGATGTCAACCTCTGCACTCTTCACTCCCGGCACTTCCGCCGTCAAGACAAAGTTGGTCGGAGTTTCATAGATATCTACCGCCGGTGACCAGGTCGAATTTGACTGCTCGACAGGAAAGACATTTGGTCCTCTCACCAATTGCGTCAATTGGTGTTCAATAGCCGCAAGCTCACTCAGCAGATGATGTTGCTTCATATCAACCTTTGGCAAACCTTTGCCTTGCGAAATACCTGATTGCGGACCGCGGAGATCTACTTTTAATCCGCAATCCGCAATCCGCAATCAAATGTCCGCGATCCATTTACTTGTTTTCGTCGACGTCGATGTATTCGGCATCGATCACATCGTCGGATCCGGATGCCTTGCCCGACGACCCCTCGTGCGACGCGCCGCTGGCTTGCCCTTGAGCGCCGGCGCCGGCGGCATCGGATGTTGCTCCGCTCGCCGGTTGCTGGTAAAGATTCTCGGCAATGCGATGCGAGACGCGCGTCAAATTATCGAGCTGGGCGCTGAATTGATCCGAGTCATTCGCCTCGACGACCTTCTTTGCTTCCGCGATCGCGGTTTCAGCTTCAGATACTAACCCAACCGGAATCTTCTCGCGGTTATCGGTAATGGTTTTCTCCGTCTGATAGATCAACGAATCGAGACGATTTTTGTTCTCGATCGCCTCGCGTTTGCGTTTGTCGTCCTCGGCATGCGAATCGGCATCACGCATCATCCGGTCGATCTCATCTTTTGAGAGACCCGATGATGCTGTAATCGTGATCTTCTGCTCACGACCGGTGCCCAGATCGCGGGCTGAAACGTTGACGATTCCGTTTGCGTCGATGTCGAATGTCACCTCAATTTGCGGAACGCCACGCGGCGCCGGCGGAATCCCAACCAGGTGGAACTTGCCGAGCGTACGGTTGTCCCCGGCCATTGAACGTTCACCCTGCAACACATGGACCTCGACCGAAGTCTGATTGTCTGTTGCCGTTGAAAAGACCTCCGATTTGCGCGTCGGAATCGTCGTGTTCCGTTCAATCAATTTGGTGAAGACACCGCCCAACGTTTCGATGCCAAGGCTGAGCGGGGTGACATCGAGCAACAGCAGGTCTTTGACCTCGCCCGACAGAACGCCGGCCTGCACTGCGGCTCCTACTGCCACAACCTCGTCCGGGTTGACGCCCTTGTGGGGTTCCTTTCCGAAGAAACCTTTGACCATCTCTTGAATCTTCGGAATACGCGTCGAACCGCCGACCAGCACCACTTCATCGATCTGACTCGCGGTCAATCCCGCATCCTTGAGCGCCTGGCGGCATGGCTCCAGCGTGCGCTGCAAGATGTCGTCAACCAGCGACTCGAACTTGGCGCGCGTCAGTTTCATCACCAGATGCTTCGGACCCGATTGATCGGCCGTAATGAACGGCAGATTGATCTCGGTCTCCATCGTCGATGAGAGTTCGATCTTGGCTTTCTCCGCCGCTTCTTTCAGCCGCTGCAAAGCCATCTTGTCTTTCGACAGGTCGATCCCCTGATCTTTCTTGAATTCGTCGGTGATCCACCGAATGAGGCGCTCGTCGATATCATCGCCGCCCAGGTGTGTGTCACCATTGGTCGCTTTGACCTCGACCACTCCTTCGCCGACTTCCAGAATTGAGATGTCGAACGTGCCTCCGCCAAAGTCGAAGACCGCAATCGTTTCATCTTTCTTTTTATCCAACCCGTAGGCCAGCGCCGCCGCCGTCGGCTCGTTGACGATTCGTAACACTTCCAGACCGGCGATCTTGCCCGCATCTTTAGTCGCTTGACGCTGCGCATCATTGAAGTATGCCGGGACCGTGATCACAGCTTGCGTCACCTTTTGCCCCAAATAGTCTTCAGCCGCCTGCTTCAATTTCTGCAGGATCATGGCCGAAACCTCCGGCGGCGAATACTCTTTACCGCTCGCCACGACACGGACATCTCCATTCGACACTTGAATGATCTTATATGGGACCTGCTTGATCTCATCTCCGACCTCATTGTAGCGGCGCCCCATAAACCGCTTGATCGAATAGACCGTATTCTCGGGATTGGTCACTGCCTGGCGCTTTGCTACCTGCCCAACCAGACGGTTGCCGTCTTTAGTGAAACCGACCACCGAAGGTGTGGTGCGCCCACCTTCAGAGTTGGTGATGACCACGGGCTCGGTGCCTTCCATTATCGCCACCACCGAATTTGTCGTACCAAGGTCAATTCCAATTACTTTACTCATTCTTCCTCCCCTGACCCAGAGCAGCTATACTCTGTGCCTACATAACTTTACTTCGTGCGATAGGATCACTTTTTAGAACTTTCGTAGTATAAGAGTTGAGTGTAGCGCTGTCAAGTTTTGTGACGTGAGATTTATAAAATTTCTTTTAATCCTCAGGAGAAACTTTGTTATCTTTAATTCTCGACCTCAATTCACCGGTGGTAATAATGGCTCGGCGAGAGGCTTGGGGTTGGGATTCGACGATGAGATTCGACGATTCCGTGGTGTTTGCAAGTTCGACAGGTTGGCCTTGGTCTGTGAGCAGGTTGAGGCCGGCGCGCCGGTAAAAATGTGATTGTTGATAGAGGTCTTCCAGAAAACCGAAGACCACCTTGGCAATCGCTATAACCGGGACGGTGAGGATGATCCCGGCCAGCCCAAAAAGATTGCCCCCGATCATCAAACCGGCGAGAACCCACAGCGGATGAAGGTGCAGACGGCTGCCCAAAAGTTTGGGGGTCAGGTAATAACCCTCGACGCTTTGGACCACGCCGAAGACGATGATGACTGCGATCAGGCGCCCAATCCCCGCCCCATCCAATGCGACAAACGAGAGCGAGAGTGCGAGGCCGGTCAGGGTGCCGAGGTAGGGAACGAAGTTGAGCAGACCGGAGAGCATTCCGAGCGTAATTCCCAGTGGAACGCGAAGGATGACGAACCCGAGTGAATAGAGAAATCCCATGACCAGGGCGATCAACAGTTGGCTCCGGACATAGGATGAAAGCACGTGATTGACCTGGCTGATCAGGTTGGAGGTGACGACGCGATATCGCGGGGGGATCAAACGATCGACTCTCGCCCGCATCACCTCATAATCCGCCAGCAGGTAATAGACAAAGAAGGGAATCAGCAGCAGATCCAGAATCGAAGTCGTCAGGTTGACCAACCTGAACAATCCGCTTTGCAACCAACCGACGGCAAGGGCGGGCAAGCGAGCATAAAGAGTGGAGACCTGAAACCCATCGATCTGAGAGCGGGCGAATTCATAAAATGGCGGGCTGAGAACTTTGATCTTTTCCAGCAGCGGCTCGACCCGCGATTGGTTGCTCATCAGGACGCGCGCCTGCTCATAAGTCTTGCTTAGCTGCGCCCACAGACCTGGGAGGAGAAAGATCAGGGTCAGAATCACAAACAGCGTGACCGCTGTCAACGCCAGGAGCGTGGAAGAAGAGCGCGACCAGCCCCGTTTCTCGAACCAGTTGACTACGGGTGAGAGCAAATATGCCAGGGCGAGGGAACAAAGGAGCGGCACGAAGATGATGCGGCCGCTGACCAGGGCGGCAATCAGAAACAGGACGGCCAGAATCACCGCCGGTATCCAGCGCATCCACTCAATGGGGCCGCGCCGCTCGCCGGTTGGCGTGACTGTCGTTCCTGATCTCTCTTGTTCTCTCAAGGTGTTTCCAAGTAATCCGATCTTTTCGGTCGATCTTTTCAGCCGATCTTTTGGGAATAAAGATCTTTAAATGCTAAATCTGGAGGTAGAGTTGTGACTTTCTAGTCTAAAGACTGAAACAATAGACTTAAATTATCGAAATTGATGCTAGGTATCTCCCTTTGACACACTGCAGACCTGATGTAGTTGATTTTAATGCTCACCCATCAGCTTATTTACATGCAGAATATAGTGCAGCCCAGAGAAAATCGCCATAATAAGAGTTGCGTAGTAAGCAATCCACAGATACTGTGGGTGGAGATCAAAAGCATTCGCCGCCAGGAAAATGACGATCATGATAATTTGGACAAATGTATTGAGTTTACCTGGCAATGAAGGGCGGAACCTGCTGAAACCGGTTGAGATATTGATCACCAGTGCGCCGAGCACGATAAAAACATCGCGGCTGATGGCAGTTGCCGTCAGCCAGAACGGAATCGGTCGCGTGATCGTAAAGGGTGGCAGTGAAAGAATGATGAAGGCGGTGACAAGCAGGAGCTTATCGGCCATCGGGTCGAGGATCGCGCCCAATTGAGTTTTTTGATTGAAACTGCGAGCGACAAGACCATCCAGTCCATCAGTGAGCGCCGCCAGGAGAAAAAAACCAAGTGCCCAGACAAATCGCTGGTAATATAGTGCGGTGACAAAAATGGGGATCAGGATGAGTCGAAAGACAGTGAGGAGATTGGCAACGGTCAAAATGGATGACATTGCGATTCTTTAGCCTAAACCTCGAACCAAAATCGGTCGGGCTGATTCCAAGCGGATTACCTTGCAAAAAGATCGTTAAAAGCCGTTTGGTGAAGCCCATCATAACTTTTAGATTTTTCTTTTGAAAGCTTTTTGAGCAATAATGCTATATGCGAGCATTGCCTAAAAGAACATTGGTGGTTGGCGATATTCACGGTAAGCTCAACCTCTTCAATCGCTTGCTGGAAAAGGCGGAGTACCAGCCGGGTGAGGATCGTCTGATTCTAATTGGCGATTTAGTTGATCGTGGCGAAGATTCGCGGGGGGTTGTCGCTCGCGCCATTGAACTCAAACGAGAATCGCCAAACCGAGTTATCGTGATTAGGGGCAATCATGAGGCGATGATGCTGGCCGCGCTTGCACATCCTGAAAGTGAGCAGGCGGAACTCTGGTACTACAACGGCGGAGTTGAGACGCTGCAAAGTTATATGGATGAAGCGGGCAATTTGGATGTTCCCGAAGAGCATTGGGACTTTATGGCATCGTTGCCGACCTGGTACGAAGACGACCATGCTATCTATGTGCATGCTTCGCTCCCCGAAGGTGAAGGCGGCCAGTTCCTTCATCCGAACGAAGCCTCGGAAAGCCCGGAACTTTATTGGGCGCGTAATCGGAGTTTCTTTGCCGGATACAGAGGTAAGACGGTCGTCTTCGGTCATACGATCACGGGGATGGTCTTTGGCGAGCGAGAGAAGGTCTGGCTACGCGATAGCCTGATCTGCGTTGACACCGGAGCGTACCTGACCGGCGTACTTTCGGCCGTGGAACTTCCTTCGCGCCGCGTCTTCAACGTCAGCGAAGCGTCTGAAAATGAAGATGGAGAGACCGTTGACGCGCGACGCTGGTTGTCTTTTTAGCCGCCGACAGGATCTCAGCCCGAGCTGCACATCATCATACCTCTCGAGAAAACCCGGAAGTGATGAATCGATTAAATTTGATCCCCGCTGTGACTGAAGGATTGATCAGCGGCTTTTGCTCAGACCATCTTAACGTTTATCTCTATTCGTCGCGGCAGCAAATCGGCGCGGCGGTGGCGGCGGCGGTCTCCGACGAGATGCGCCGTCTGATCAAGGAACAAGGCCGGGCTGCCGGCATTTTCTCTTCGGCCCCGTCACAGAGCGAATTTTTGAATGAGCTGGTGAACTCGCCGGATGTTTCATGGACGCGTGTCATTGGGTTTCATCTCGATGAGTTCTTGGGGATCAACGAGGCGGCGCCGCAATCGTCCAGGCGTTTTCTGACCGATCGTTTAGTGATGAAAGTTCCGATGGTCGAATTTCACGGTCTTCGCGGTGAGGCCGCTAACCCGGCGGCTGTTTGCGCGAACTATGCCTCGTTGCTCGAATCCAGGCGCCCCGATTTTGCGGTCCTCTCGATCGGCGAAAACGGCCGGCTGGGATTGATCGGCTCGACGGCCTGTGATCTCAATGATCCCGTACCGGTGAGGGTGATCGAATTAGATGAAGATTGTCGCCGCCGACAGATTCAGGAGGGCACTTTTACGGTCATTGATGAGGTGCCGCTCCGGGCAATCTCGATGACGATTCCTACTATTATGAAATGTCCCGCCTTGTTTATCATTGGAGCGGGGGCGAGAGATCGAGAGGCAGTGGTCGAAATTCTCGAAGGCGAAATCGGAACATCCCACCCGGCATCGATTCTGCGCACCCATCCGAATGCCCATCTATTTCTTGATCGTGAGGCCGCCGCATCGATCGCAGAGAGAGCCGGCGAAAGACGCGAAACGTAGAGAGGGCCGCTCATCTCCACACCTGACAACTTTCCTGCAAATTATTGATGGATCAAGTAGCGGCAGAGTCTTTGAAATTCGGATGGGGGCTCATCCACACGAGCAGCGTCAACCTTTCATCACTTGTGTTCTTGACGCCGTGGGGAGCGCCCGCCGGAGCGAACACTAATTGATTGGGGCCAAGCTCCTCTTGTTGTTCGCCTCCAACGATAAAAGACCCGCGTCCATCGAGCACGAAATAGACCTTGTCTTCATCCTGGTGGGCATGGACTTTCTGTTCCTGCCCGGGCTCCAGGCAATAGAGGTCACAGAAGAAGTTCCTGGTCTCGAAGAGATTGATCTTCTGCATTTTGTCTCCTGAAAATCGGGTGAGCGCAAAAACATCTTTGAAATCCATATGCTTTCCCTGGCCGCAATTATCGAATCATTCGCCTTCAGTTAATAAAGGGGCGTCAGGCACTTGCGAGGCGTGATGATGGATCATCCGCCATTCGCCCTCGACCCGTTGGAAAAGGTTGGTTGCGGTTGTCCGCGCCGAGACCGGAGCTGATGTGCTGTCGAGAAAGATCGCGAGGTTTTCATAGCAGTTGAGTAGCGCTATATCACCTTCAATTTTGAGATCGATATCGGTGAAGGAAACGCGCATTCCGGTGGCACCCGTAAAGATTTGTTCCCAACTTTCACGCACTTTCTCCCAGCCGATGATTAAATCCCATCCCGGATGAACGCACTTCACCCAATCCCTGTGCAACCAGACTCCGGACATTTCAGCGAGATCAGAATTCTCCAACGCACGATAAAAGCGTTCGTTCACTTCTTCAACCGCTTCGATTTCGAATTCGCTTAGCATAGTGAACTCTCAAACTGGGATGATTCGGATGATTTAGGGCAGAATCGCAATGACCCGCAATGGGCCGCCGGTGCCGCCCTTGATCTTCATTGGCAACGCAATGAGAGTCGCTCCCCGCGAAGGCAATCGTTCAAGGCCGGCGAGATTCTCCAGACCATAGATATCGGCGCCGTTTAAAATCTGATGTGCGGTGAAATCTTTGGATGGGCCATAGTCGATACTCGCCGTATCGATTCCGACGCCGTCGATCTTGCGTTGTTTGGCCAGAAATTCGGCCGCTTCGGCGGAAATGCCCGGAAAATGCAGATTCTGGACATCGCCGCGGACGTCGGTCCCCAGATATTGCTTCTTATTCGGCCAGAATTTTCCCCAGCCGGTGCGGATGAGGACGATCGAATCGTCGGGAATGCGCCCGTTCGACTGCTCCCACGAGGAGATTTCATCGACCGTCAGCCGGTGATCGGCGTCCTTTGCGCAAGCGCTCGTAATGTCGATCACCATTGCCGGGCCGACCAGGCGCGAAACTGGAATGACGTCGATGGTCGATTTGCCTTCACCAAAATGAATCGGACTGTCGAGATGCGTCCCGCCATGCTCGCTGGCAGAGTAGCGTGCGGCTGAATACCAGTAACCGCCCGCGGATTTACCCCATGCTTCTTTCTCCCAGGTGAAGGGCTTTGCAGTCGGCCAGTAGATGGTCTTTTCGTCAAAGTCGTAAGTGAGATCAATGATCTTCGATTCATCGATGCTGTTTGATTGAGCAATAGAGACCTCTTTCGGTAGCGGACGTTCCTGACAGCCGAACATTGTCAGAGAGATAAACAGCAAAATGCTGAACGCGATTTTGGTCATTATGCTCCTTATAAAAACGGTTTCTAGTTTTGAGTCTTTGATCATCGCGGAGGTGCGGCAATGCCGCAATAGATCTCTGCCAGGATGCGAGGCGCTTTCGGCATTAAAAAGCGATCAAGCTTCACCAACTCAAAGCCGGCAAACTCAATCAATTGATCGATCGGCCGATTGAGGTGACAACCAGCCGCTATGACACGCTGAATCGGGTTGAACCGGTCCTGCCTTCTCGCAATCACGGGATCTGAGCTTCGTCCGTGTTCAAAGAAGATAAAACGTCCGTCCGATTTGAGCACACGGCGGATTTCGGCCAGCGCCGAGGCCGTATCCGCAATTGAACAGAGGGTCAAAGTGGTCACCACCGAGTCGAACATGTGATCGTCGAAAGGCAACCTCTTCGTTGCATCGAGCCGCATGCTGGCGACAGGAATCGTCGAACTCGCAATCCTTTTTTTGACTTTATTCTGCCGCATCTTTTCGGAATCGATCACAGTCAGCTTCGTCACCGCTTGAGGGTAAAAAGGCAGGTTGAGTCCTGTGCCAAACCCGATCTCAAGCGTTTCGCCGCGGACCGGCGCAAGCGCGCGCCGCCGATGCTCGCCTATCTCCGGAGTATTCAAGCTCCAATCGAGCACCAGTGGAAAGATGTATTTTGAATAAATCCCCACCCTTGAAACTATAGTATGAGATCGTCGTCAGCTCAAACGCCCGAATTAATTGCCGACCTTAAATTCGGGCGGACTATTGCTTCGATAAGTAGAGAAGAGATAAGGGATAATCCGAACGAATTCAAGGGCGATCCCCAAGGCCAGATCGACGATTCCGCAATCAAGTGTGCCAAATTGGTCAAGATATTGTAGGATGGTATCTATTTATTGGACTGCAAATGTCCCCCTCGAGGTAGCATGGAGAAAGGTACCAGCACCAGTATATGAGAGACGATAGAGAGATAGCCACCATCATTGCCAATGACTTTGGAGCAAACGCGACATATGTTGAAGACCTCTTGCGACAGTATCAGCACAATCCTCACTCGGTAGGTGAGGAGTGGGGCGATTACTTCCAATCAATTCTCGGCGCCAGTGGACCGACTAAAGTCGAGACGCAAGCGGCTAACGGCGCTCCGGCGGTCACGCGCCACCAAAGTCCATCCAGTGGGGGATCTGGTGGAGGTCCTGGCGGAGGATCTGCGGCGGGACCGGCCGCCGCGGCCGAAGCCGTGATCGGCGAGAAGGCGCAGATTCGCGGGCCGGCTTTAAAGATCGTCGAGAATATGGAATTGAGTCTTGCGGTGCCGACAGCAACTTCGGCCCGTCAGGTACAAATCAAACTCCTCGACGAAAATCGGAGGTGGATCAATCGCCATCGCGAATCGCAAGGCAAGAGCAAGGTTTCATACACGCATTTCATTGCCTGGGCGATGATCAAGGCGCTCGAAAAATCCCCCCAACTCAATGATGGATATGAAGAGATCGATGGCACCGCATATCGCGTTCGCCGTCCGGATGTCAATCTGGGGGTAGCGGTCGATGTGCAAAAGAAAGATGGTTCGCGGACGTTGCTGGTGCCAAATGTCAAAGGCGCCAATCGCATGACGTTCGTGCAATTCATCGACGCCTATCAAGATGTGGTGACGCGTGCGCGCGGAGGCAAACTTCAGGTCAGCGATTTTCAGGGGACGACCATCTCGATCACCAATCCGGGAACGATTGGGACCACGGCGTCGAATCCGCGCTTGATGGCCGGGCAGGGCGCGATCATTGCGACCGGAGCCATCGAATATCCGCCGGAATACGCCGCTATGACCGACGAGGCCCTGTCGCAACTCGGCATCAGCAAAATCTTTACCATTACCAGCACCTACGATCATCGCATCATTCAGGGCGCAGAGTCGGGGCTCTTTCTCGCCTACATTCACGAGTTGCTACTGGGTCAGCACCGTTTTTATGAAGACATCTTCGCCGACATCGGCATCACCTATAAACCGTTGCGGTGGTCGGTGGATGTCAACCCGCTGCTGTCCGGCGTTGACCGTGAGCGTCAGGAGATCAAGAAACAGGCGCGCATCTTTGAGTTTATTAACGCGTACCGGGTCCGCGGTCATCTAATCGCGGATATTGACCCGCTCAACATGGTGCCGATTCATGAGCATCCCGAACTCGACGCCGAAACCTATGGTCTCTCGATTTGGGATCTGGATCGCGCGTTCTTTACGAGCGGCCTGGGCGGAAAGGAAGAAGCCACCTTTCGCGAGATCTGGGCGATGCTGGTCCGGTATTACTGCGGCAAAGTCGGCACTGAAAGCCGGCATATCCAGAGCAAAGAACAGAAGCAGTGGATTCGAGATCGGATCGAGCGTGATCCCGAGCCGGTTCCGGCCGAGGTCAAAAAACAGCTGCTGCAAAAGCTGATTGCGGCCGAGCAATTTGAAAAGTTTCTGCATACGAAATACCTGGGGCAGAAACGATTTTCGGTCGAAGGCGGCGAATCGATTATTGCCATTCTCGATCAGTTGATCCTCGGTGCGGCGGAACGTGGCGTCGAAGAGGTCGTCATGGGCATGGCCCATCGTGGGCGTTTGACCGTCCTGGCGAACATCATCGGCAACTTCAGCGAACGCATCTTCACCGCTTTTGAAGGCTCCGTTCACCCCAATTTCCCGGCAGATGAGGGCGATGTGAAATATCATCAGGGCGCGACGGGAACGCGAGAGATCGGTAATCGCGAGGTCCAGTTGACGCTCTCGCCCAATCCGAGCCATCTGGAGTTCGTCGATCCGGTTGTCGAAGGCATCACGCGCGCCAAGCAGGACAAGCGATATTCGCGAGGCCTGTCACGCGACGAAGCCCGCGACCGCGCAATTCCCGTACTGATCCACGGCGATGCGGCCTTCGCCGGCCAGGGCATTGTGACTGAGACGCTCAACCTGGCCGATCTGAAAGGCTATCGCACTGGTGGGACGATCCATTTCATCATCAATAATCAGATCGGATTTACAACCTCGCCGACCTCGGGACGCTCGTCGATCTACTCGACCGACGTCGCGAAGATGACGCAACTGCCGATCTTTCACATCAACGCGGATGACGTCGAGGCCGCATACCGCGTTCTGCAGATCGCCCTCGATTTCAGAATGAAATTCCACAAGGACGTGGTGATCGATCTGGTCGGTTTCCGCCGGCATGGCCACAACGAGGGCGACGAACCGAGCTATACACAGCCGTTGATGTATCAGCGCGTGAAGGAACATCCGGGAGTGCGAGAGCTCTACACTCGCCAGTTGACACGTGAAGGAGTCGTGACACCGGAAGAGGTCAATCAGATGACCGAAGATCGTTGGCGGCGTTATGAGAACGCACTGCTCGGCGCCAAAGAGATCGTCGCGCGAAAGAAAGCAGTGACGAAGCTGCCGGACCCGAAACCGGAGATCGACGGATCGACGATCGTTGAAACCCGCGTTTCGCGCGAAATGATCGACGAGGTTTCGCATGCCATGAGCGTCGTCCCACAGGGATTTACGATCAATCCGAAGATGGTCGGTCAAATGTCGCGCCGGGCGAAGATGGGCAGTGGAGAGGCGCCGATTGACTGGGGATTTGCCGAAGGCCTGGCCTTCGGGTCGCTGGTGATGGAAGGCGTTTCTGTTCGCCTCTCCGGTCAGGATTGCGGGCGCGGTACTTTCAGCCAACGCCACGCGATTTTATACGACACGCGAACGGGCACGCCCTGGATTCCGTTAGAAGCGCTGTGCAATAGCGGGACCAGATTTGAAGTCTTCGACAGCTCTTTGTCCGAGGCCGCAGTGCTCGGCTACGAGTACGGCTATTCGGTCGTTGTCCTCGATGGGTTGACGATGTGGGAGGCGCAGTTTGGCGATTTCGCCAATGGCGCCCAGGTCATCATCGATCAATTTATTTCACCTTCGGAAGATAAGTGGAAGCAGACTTCACGGTTGGTGATGCTGCTGCCGCACGGTTACGAAGGACAGGGGCCGGAACATTCGAGCGCGCGCCTTGAACGTTATCTACAACTTTGTGCTGAAAACAATATCCAGGTTTGCTATCCGACTACGCCGGCACAATACTTTCACCTTTTGCGCCGCCAGATCAAACAACAGATGGGTAAACCGCTGGTTGTGATGACGCCCAAGAGCCTGCTCCGCTTGCCTCAAGCAACTTCTTCGCTCGATCAATTTACGAGCGGCGGTTTCTTTCCGGTCATCGGCAATGGAGCCGGTCCGGAAACTGTCGAGCGGATCATCATCTGCAGCGGCAAAATCTATTACGACCTGCTGGCAGAGCACGAGAAAGACAACTCGGGGCGAATCGCGATCTTGCGGCTCGAACAGTTCTACCCGTTCCCGCAAAAGCTATTACAACAATGGCTGACGACTTATACGAAAGCCAAAGGCATTCTGTGGGTGCAAGAGGAACCGCAAAACATGGGTGGCTGGAATTTCATGCGGCCGCGATTGGAGGCGCTGCTCAATGAACATCAGAGCCTGCGCTATGTGGGACGCACGGCCAGCGCGAGCCCCGCGACGGGATCGTACACGATTCACCAATTGGAACAGACACAAGTCATACAGGAGGCATTAAGCCTGTAGCTAAGACTTGAATCCATCGATTTTTTTCCTGAACCCTTGCTCATCCTTCAACCACAGAGGGGAACGGAGACGCAATTCTCCATTCCCCTCTGTCATAAACGTTCACGTCGGACTTAGATCACCGAACTGTAGAAGTTGGTCTCTGCAAACTCACCATTATCCTCCGAGCTCGCGGATAACGCGACAAGGATTCCCGGCCGCAAACACAGCTTCCGGAATATCTCTCGTGACTACGCTGCCGGCGCCGATCACCGAACGCGCGCCGACTCTCACCCCAGGGCAGATGATCGCCCCGCCCCCGACCCACACCTCATCGCCGATTTCCACCGCCCTGCCCGATTCGAGACCTGTCCTGCGCTCGACCGCACTCAACGGATGGGTCGCAGCATAGATCTGCACCGCGGGTCCGAACAGTACGCTCGACCCGATCCGCACTGGCGCCACGTCGAGCACGACGCAGTTGAAATTGAAGAAGACGCGGTCGCCGAGCGTGATGTTGGTTCCGTAATCGCAGTAGAACGGCGGCTCAATCCATATCCCCTCGCCCGATCCAGGGATTAACTCCTTGATGAGGCGGGCGCGCTCATCCTGCTGATCGTCGGGTGTGTCGTTAAGCGCTTTGAAGAGGAGCCTGGCGCGGCGACGCTCGGCGCAGAGTTGAGGGTCGAGCGGGTCATAAAGCTCGCCGCCCAACATCTTTTCCTTCTGGCTTTTCATCAACCCTCCTACATATATTCGCGGAGCTACCGCATGAACTTCGAAGACGAAATTGAAGAAATCGGCCATCCTATTTGACCAAATTATTACTAAGGCTTGCTGAGAAAACTCAGAGGCAGGAAGAATTGATTAAGATAACATTAAGTCCCCGTAGCGTCCCCGGAAGAAAAATCCGCCTTGACGTTATGGCTGTAAATTATTGAAAATGCTGCATAGCGCGTACGGGACTCGAACCCGTGCTCTCCGCCTTGAGAGGGCGGCGTGTTAACCAGTTACACCAACGCGCCAAAAATCTTGTATCCTACGAGTGTATATCACGGTGCGCTGAGGATTTTCAAGCGGCCAGAGATTGGAAATTTAAAATTTGAAGATTGAGGTTTGCCCGCGCTCAGGTCTTTAAGGAAACTTATAAAGGAAAAAATTACGATGTCATCATCGCTCGGAGTCGAGATCAAACAACATCTGCTCGCGTTTATCCGCGAGAGTTTCGCTGTGGAGTTGGACGATATAGCTGTCGAGGTGCCGCCGAAGACGGAGCTCGGTGATCTGGCCTTTCCGATCGCATTTGAATTGGCCAAACGTCTTAAAGCCGCCAAGGGAGAGAAGAAAAATCCTCGTGAATTGGCGATGAAGCTGGCGGAAGGGTTGCAGTCCCTGCCCGGCGTGGCTCGCGCGGAAGTGGCCGGCGCGGGTTATCTCAATGTCTTTTTTGATCGCGTTCAGGTCTTTACAACAATGGTCAGTGAAAGTCGGGATCCAGGGCGTGGGATTGCAGACCCCGCTTCCAAGCTGATCGTCGAGCACACTGCGATCAATCCGAACAAGGCGGCGCACATCGGCCATGTCCGTAATGCCGTGCTCGGCGACACGACGGTCCGCATCTTACGCGCGACTGGTGAGACGGTAGAGATTCACAACTACATCGATAATACAGGGGTACAAGTGGCCGACGTCATCGTTGGGTTCATCTACCTCGAAAAGAAGTCACTCGATGAGATTAAAGCATTGGCCGAGAGTGGAGGGAAATTCGATTACTACTGTTGGGACCTCTATTCGCGGGTCGGCGCGTGGTATGAAGAAGACAAATCCCGCCTCGAGGTCCGCTCCAAGGCGATGCACGAGATTGAAGCAGGCGGCAATGCCACCGCGGAGATTGCCGAGTACGTCTCTTCACGGATTGTCGATTGCCATTTAAATACGATGGCACGGCTCGACATCAGTTACGACTTGCTCGCGCGCGAAAGAGAGATTCTGGATCTGAAGTTCTGGGCGTACGCTTTCGAGAAGCTTAAAGAGACCGGTGCGATTGTCTACGAGGCTGAAGGACGGCGTAAAGGTTGTTGGGTGATGAAATCTACCGATGAGGCCGCCGATCCCGAGGGCGAATATGATCCGGATAAGATTATTGTGCGCTCGAACGGCACAGCGACTTACACCGGTAAAGACATTGCTTATCATCTCTGGAAGCTCGGGAAGCTCGGACGCGATTTTTATTATCGGCCGTTGCGCCATGACCATCGCGGGCATCAAGTTTGGATCACGACAGGGAATGAAAGCGAAGCCGTCGTGCCGCATCCTCCGTTCGGCAACGGGACGGCGTTTTTGAATGTCATTGATGTCGGTCAGTCCTACCCGCAGGCGAATGTCAAACGTGGAGTGATGGAGATCGATCACGACGATCGAGTCGCTCGGAGCGCGCATCTGGCCTATGAAAAAGTGACGCTGACGCCGGCAGCGGCCGGAGAATTGGGCATGGAATTGTCCGAGGCCGATGCGCAGCGTCAGCAGATCGGAATGTCGGGACGCAAAGGTTTGGGCGTCAAAGCAGACGACTTGATTGATCGGCTGGAAGAGAGTGCGCTCAAGGAGGTCGAAGCGCGGCACCAGGATTTAAGTGATGAGGCGCGCCGGCGAATCGCACATCAAATTGCCGTCGCTGCCTTGCGTTACTTCTTGCTCAAATACACGCGGACCTCGATCATCGCTTTTGATTTTAAAGAAGCCCTCAGTTTTGATGGTGAGACCGGCCCCTACATTCAGTATGCAGTGGTCCGTGCCAACAACATTTTTAGAAAGCTCGGTCGTCGCCCGGAAGAGATCCGTGATGATTTTGCAAAATGTTCGGCCCAAGATATAAATGAGTTCTTCTCCGGTGACAGCGGGAATGATTTATGGTCGCTGGTCTATTTTGCGGCGCGATTGGATGAGGTCACCCAGGTCGCGGCCGCAGGTTTTGAGCCGACGCATATCGCGAAATATGCTTTTCAACTGGCAAAGCAATTCAATCTCTTCTATCACAACTATCATATTCTCAGTGAGGAGAGCGCGGCGCGGCGGACTCTCTTGTTGATCATGGCTGATATTGTGCGGCGCAAGCTTGAACAAGCTCTGGCGCTGCTCGGCATTGAAACTCCAGAAAGAATGTGAATGGGTCCTCGGTCTTGAGCGCAAGGCAGATTCGGCTCAGGATGCGGAATTCGGCATTCAGGATTGAAAACTTATGCTCATCGTCATGAAATCCGACGCGACTGAATCCGAGATTCAGCGTGTCATTGAAACTATCGAATCGATTGGTTTGAGGGGGCATGCGATGCCGGGCTCCAATCGCACGGCCATCGGCATTACCGGCAATGTTGGCGCTGTTGATCCCTCCCCATTTGCCGACTTGCCCGGAGTTGCAGAATGCGTCCGCGTCACCAAGCCGTATAAGCTGGTGAGCCGCGAACTGAAACCCGAAAGAACCGTCATCAAGTTGGGAGATGCTGAGATCGGGGGAGATGAGTTTGCAGTCATTGCGGGCGTTTGCGCCGTCGAATCATATGAACAGACGATGATGACGGCCAAGGTTGTTGCCGAAATGGGGTGTAAATTCTTTCGCGGAGGGGCGTTTAAACCGCGCACTTCGCCCTATGCATTTCAAGGTTTGGCCGAAGAGGCTTTGAAGATTCTCGCCGAAGTGCGCGATCAATATGGGTTGAAGATCGTCTCGGAGGCGACGGACGAGCCCGCGCTCGATCTGGTCGAGCGTTACGCCGACGTCATTCAAATCGGCACACGCAATATGCAGAATTTTAGTTTGCTCAAACGGGCAGGGCAGGCGCGCAAACCAATCTTGCTCAAACGTGGGATGGCTTCGACGATCGAAGAGTTCCTGCTTGCGGCCGAGTACATTATGGCCGAGGGCAACTATCACGTGATTTTGTGTGAACGTGGCGTGCGCACGTTCGCCAATCATTCGCGGTTTACGCTCGACCTTTCGCTCATTCCGGCGGTCCAACGCCTCTCACATCTGCCGATCATCATCGATCCCAGCCACAGCACGGGTAAACGAGAAAAGGTCATTCCACTCTCTCGTGCCGGTGTGGCCGTCGGAGCGGACGGACTACTGGTCGATGTCCACCCTTATCCTGAACGGGCGCTCTGCGATGGACCGCAGGCCCTGCTCTTCGATATGTTTCGTGAAATGGTGGTACAGGTCCGCGCGATTGCCGAGATTGTGAAAAGGCACCCGGAGGTTCAGAGCGCCGCCCATTCTTAAAGCAAGAGGGCAAGCGCAAGAAATCGCTCTTCACTCCTTCGGCCTCGCGGGATCAGTTATTCGACGGTGAAATTGACGCGGCGATAGGCGGAGATCTTGGCAGTCCGATCGATCGCCATGAGCCGCAATTCATATTGACCGGCGTCAAATCCTTCAAGCGAAATTCTTGCCGCATAGGGCAGCCGCTGCACGTCGGCATTTGCCGGTGATGGTATTTTGTTTAACGGAGAGGCATAGATCAGTTTGCTGCCCGCATAGACTTGTGACTGGATGACTACATCCGGAGAATTTTTTTCGGATTTCGCGTTATAGGCGAAGGTCAGGAAATCTATCTTGCCGCCACGTTTGAATTTTCGCTTCGCGGTCGAGGGCCTCATCGTCTGCGGTTCCTCTTTGCCAGTTCCATCCGGCGAAGGCATGCTCTCTTCTCCAACCGAAAGAAGAATGCTGCTGAGTGTGAGCTGTTTCTTGCTCAGATCAGGAATCTCGACCCAACTGGTCGCGCTCCCCAAGCGCGCCGTCTCTTCCTCGCGCACGGCAAGCCGCGCTTGATAGAACCCCGGTTTGAGCGGAACCGCGTAACGGTAACTCAGCCCTTGTTTAGCGGCCACCTCGACCGTGCCGGATTTCATCTTGAAATTAAAACGATTGCCATAGCTATGGACGACCTTGCCTCGTTCATCAAAGATTACCACCGTCATATCAAGGATATCCCGCTGAAAGTCGTCCGCCGGAGAGAAACTCAGAGCGGAAGCATCAATATGGGTATTGATCATTGCCGAAGGGCCTTGCTCGGAGGTATCGATGAAATCGGCCGACACTTCAACCGGGATCTCCCGGAGAGGGAAGAGCGATGCGAGGCCGGACCTGATCTGTGCATCTTTGGCTGCTTTGGCTTCCTGCGCAGCCTTCTCAGGAGATTTTTCCTTCTGATTTTGAGCAACCTTCGGAGCGGGCTGATCGGATTTTGCTTTTGCCAGTGGCGCCAGATAACCCTTGCGCGTTCGCACCTTCAATTCCGGGCGATCCGCGATGCGCACGTCGATCTTGTGAAAACGTCCGTCGCGGCGGGACTCAGGGGGCTCGTAAGCAAGTACGTAATAGGTTTCATTGTCGTCCAGAATGCGCTGGAGCCCCAGATTGAGGTCGTTAGTGTTGACGACGAGAAACCCGCCTGTGTCATGCGCGAGAGCGTTAAGCCCGTCGCGTTTTGCCTCGATTGAACCTTGCTCAATGCGGGCGCGCACGCCGGGCTGGGTGACGTCAACCCCAGTCGATGGTTCGGAGGCATCGCCGCCGGGCGGCGTCGCGATCAGGCCCCGCGCGTCGATGGAATAGATGACGACGCCTGACCGAGTCGCGGCATCGACAATTCGTCGAAGATCGAAAGTTTGTGAGGAGCTATTCCCGCCGAGAAAAAAACCGTCTGAGAGCAGGACCAGCATCTTCCGTCCGGCGAGCTGGCGTAAACTGCGGATGATGCCGTCAAGGGTTTCGAGCGTTGTCCTGGTGTAGGTTGCATTGAAACCCACGATTGAACGCGCCTTCATCTTTGCCTGTTCGATCGCCCGATCGGTGGGCGATGTTCCCGATGCGCTGCCCATTCCTCTCGAACCGTTTTGACCTCCGCCCGAACCTCCGCTGAATTGGGGTTCCAGGCGCATGATCTCCTGGACTGCCAATCCCAATGCGTCTTGATCGCCCCGATCGATCAACTCCGCTTGATAATCGGTGATGTGCGGCACATCGGTCGATGAAGTGACCCTTCGGGTTTGGACTGAAAGGCGATCGATCGCACGTTCAAGGACTGCTCGCTCGCCGGTGAATTGTTGGAAAAGACCAAGGTTGCCGCTGGTTGTGGCGACCGCGACCTGATCGCCCGCAATCAGCTGTTCAGTGATAAAACGTTGGAGCGTGCGCTTAGCGATTAATAAGTTTTCAGGCGCGAGGTGATAATCATCCACTGCAATCACGATATAGCGTCCAGCCGACATTTCGGTCGAAGCGGCATTGGTCGGAGTGACAGTGGATTCACTCTCTTTGACCGGCTTCTTTTTCTCTACTCTCAGCCAGGTTGCCGGATGTGCCGCTGTTCCGACCGCGAAATGAGTGATTTGTTGTTTCTTACCGTCTTCATACAACTCGAAATCTTCTCTCCTCAAATCACGCACGAGCTTCCCACTTTTATCCGAGACGACGATATCGATCTGGACCAATTCGGTCTCCAGCCTGATCACCGGATCGTTCTTATTTTTTTGTTCATTGCCTTTCTGATCTTTGCCGATAGAGCCTTGTGATTGAGCTGAAGAGATAGGTGGAACCGTGTAGCAATCGAAGAGAATCGAGATCGCGATAATGATAAAATACTTTGCTAACCGGAGAGTCATGATTTCGGTCTCCCCTCATTGTAGTTTAATTTTGATCGACGGCCTTTTTGTAGCTTGTGGATACAACTTTACAATTTTAACATTATTATGGCTCTCTTGATATTTAAGAGCGTAAAAAACAGACTCGCGCGGGCCTTTTTCGGAACTTTTTACAAATCCGACTGGTACTGGTTTTTAGCGGCGTAAGGAATTATCTGATCGTCGTCAATGATTTGGAAGGAGTGACACTGCAATGAAGACTAGTTATCAAATCACCGGTAAACAATTGGTTATACTGGCGCTGGTCACGGCGATTTTCGCTGCGAGCGCAGTTTTGTGGTACGACCGCTTTGGTTCGGCAATGTTCAATCGATTGGCTGGTGCAAAGACCGCTAAATCTTATAGCGAGACACCGGCCGTCACAGGTTTGACCGACCCTTCGGTCGCGAGCGACGAAAAGAACAACCAGGAAGTTTATCAAGCCGCCAGCCCCGGCGTGGTTAACATCACCTCAACCGTTTACATGCAAGATTGGTTCTCCCCTTATCCTCGAGAAGGAAAGGGCACCGGATCGGGATCCATTCTCGACAAAGAAGGGCGCATTCTAACCAATTATCACGTGGTTCAAGAGGCGGAAAAGCTGGAGGTCACTTTGGCGAATAAGAAGACCTATCCGGCAAAAGTCCTCGGCGCTGATCCTGACAATGATCTGGCAGTCATCAAGATCGATGCGCCGGCTGCGGAATTGACGACCATCTCCTTGGGCAGCTCGGACGATCTTTTCATCGGGCAGAAAGTTCTCGCTATTGGAAATCCGTTTGGTTTTGACCGGACGCTGACGACTGGAATTATTGGGGGCCTGGCCCGACCATTAAAGTCGGAGATGACCGGACGAATGATCGAAGGCGTCATTCAGACTGACGCCGCCATCAATCCGGGAAATTCGGGCGGACCGCTTCTCAATTCGCGGGGACAGATGGTCGGCATCAACACCATGATCTATAGCCCGTCGGGCGGGTCCGTCGGTATCGGTTTTGCGGTTCCGGTCAAGACCGCCAAGCGCGTCATTGACGATATCAATCAGTTCGGACGCGTGCGTAAACCTTCGCTGGGGATCGCTTCGGTCGTGCTCTACCCGAGGTTGTCGAGAGCAATTGGATTATCCGTCACTGAAGGATTGCTCGTGATTGAGACGACGGCGGGCGGCTCTGCTGATAAAGCGGGAGTTAAAGGCGGAACTGAACCGGCGAGGTTGGGCGATTCCGTTGTCTATCTGGGTGGAGATATCATCGTCAGCGCCGATGGACAGTCGATCCGCAGCAGAGATGATCTCGACCACGTGCTCAATAACAAATCGGTTGGTGATCGGATGAACCTCGAAGTCATCCGCGGCAACCGTAAGTTGACATTGACAGTTCAGCTTTCCGAAGCGCCGCGCAATGCAAGACAGCGGATCTGAATCAAAACGTTTTAGGACAAACACCTGAGAAAACGAAAGACGCGAAAAGATCGATCATTGATCTTTTCGCGTCTTTCGCGTTCTCACCTTCGACTATAACGCTACTTGGTCTTAAATGACCGGGCAATCGAATCGGTCTGATTCCTCAATGTGGCGAGGGTATTTTTCCTCCCAGTGAAGCGCAGGATATAGATGGTTTTCTCATCCATGCGCAGATAATAATTGCGTCCGGTGAACGGCTGGCCCGCCGCATTTTTAAAATCATATGAGAGGAGCGCTCCGCTCTTACCTCCTCCCAATAGAAAATTTTCGAGGGAAATTTTGTCATAGCTTGGGAGAAACCGCACCGTCTGTTCTTCGTCCTTTTTGGCGAAATCGGTCACTTCCGATTTCGGTTCGACATCCTCGATGCGTTTTAATTTGAGCGCGCCATTTTCGCGAACTCTAAAGACGATATTGACCTCTTTACGTCCAAGGCTATCCTGGCTGACGACGGCGTGCCAACCCGACGGCAAGGTCAGCGAATATTTACCGTCGGGGTCGTCAAAGACTTCTTGTGCAAACGCAGCAGGGGCGGACAGCGTAGCAATGATCGTAGCAATTATAAAAAAGCAAAAATGACGAATCACAATGCTTCCTCCTTCCAATTTATTTTGCGCGAAGATGAATCTATCAAGGCCCGCAGATTCTTTCCAGCCAAAGCCTGAACGATTGTTTCTTGCTGAATTGCAATCAAACGATCAACGCCGATTTCAGCCGCATTGACCATCTCGTCTAACTGAGCGCGAGTGAAAGCTTCGGTCTCGGCGGTCCCTTGAATCTCAACGAAGCGGCCGGCGCCGGTGCGAATAATATTCATATCGACCTCGGCTGCCGCATCTTCTTTGTAATCGAGGTCGAGCACCACACGCTCGGCAACGATGCCGACGCTGACCGCCGCGAGGAAGTCGCGCAACATCGGACGTTCTAGTTTACCCTCTTCGAGTAATTTATTGAGCGCGATTGCCAATGCGACGAACCCTCCGGTGATGGCCGCCGTGCGCGTTCCGCCGTCGGCCTGAAGGACGTCGCAATCGACCGTTACCGTGCGTTCGCCGAGCGCGGCCATATCGATGACGGAGCGCAAACTGCGTCCAATCAAGCGCTGAATCTCATGGGTTCGCCCCGATGGTCCACCGCGTCCGAGTTCACGCTGTGTCCTGGTTTCAGTGGCGCGGGGCAGCATGGCATATTCCGCCGTCACCCAGCCGACTCCTTTGCCCTTGAGGAAAGGGGGAACTCGATCTTCGACCGTCGCCGTGCAGACGACCTTCGTCTCACCGAACTCAATCAAGACGGAGCCTTCGGCATATTTCGTGAAATTGGTAATCATTCGAACCGTTCGCAATTCCAAAGGCGAGCGACCGTCGTGGCGAAGATGTGTCTGTCCTTCATTTTGTTTCAAGTCTGTCATGTCCCCATACCTCTACTGCCTCCAGATGTTCGAGCGGCTCTCCAAGAATTCTTTCCGCGATGCGATGAAAGCGATTTGCAGCGTCGGTGACATAAAATCGGCAACTGGCAGTTTCATCAGTTTGGTTCAATAATCCCTCTTTTTCGAGCAACCGGGCCGTCTCTTCGGCCGTGGCTTCGGCCGAATCAACCAGTGTCACGGAATTGACCGCGCCCTCGCCAATCGTTTCACCAATCACGCGCTTGAGCAAGGGATAGTGGGTGCAGCCGAGCACCAAGGTATCGACCTGCTGTTCACGTAATGGAACCAGATATTGTTCCGCAACCAGTCGAGCGATCGGCGAATCCGTCTCGCCTTCCTCGACTAAAGGGACGAAAAGCGGGCAGGCGCGAGAGCAAATCACCAGGTTCTTTTCTCCGCCAGCCTCTCGGATTGCGCGTTCAT
>Ga0081539_10001012_pt1 | contig 51858 bp, 24 predicted proteins | sample TabmetS4T2R2_FD_71023 | JGI IMG/M metagenome (GOLD analysis project Ga0081539, IMG submission 71023) | Tabebuia heterophylla rhizosphere microbial communities from the University of Puerto Rico - S4T2R2 | ecosystem: Host-associated > Plants > Roots > Rhizosphere ... | reverse complement strand
TAAGCCCCGGGGAGCGGGGACCCCAAGAATTTGTGTGGTGTTTTTCCACCCCGCCCGGGGGTGGACAACGAAGGCGGGGTTAAAATCCCCACGCCACAGACGTAGGGGGCGCGCAAACATTCAAAGAACTTAGGTGACAGGCTGCTGACGAACGAGCCGATCAATGCGCGTTCGTCACCACCGGCAGCCTGAGGTTAGATGCGGAACTCTTTGACCTGAAGATCCGCTGTGTCGCCGGCACATAATCGGCGTCTTTGGCCTTGAAGATATTCTCGACGTATTTCTGCGGATTGCGATCGATGACAGGGAACCAGGTACTTTGCACCTGGACCATGATCTTATGGCCCTTCAGAAATCGATGGTCCTTGTGATGCAGATAGATCTTAAATTCAGTCACCTGATTGGGGACGAGCGGCTTCGGCTTTTCAAAGCTCTGATGATATCTGCCCCGTAAAACCTCTCCGGTCAGCATAAACTGGTAACCGCCCATCTTCGGATCGTCGGGATATTCCTGCGGATAAACGTCAATCAGCTTGACAATCCAATCGCTGTCGGTGCCCGAAGTCGAGGCAAAGAGGTCTGCCGTGATTTCACCAGTGACCGTCACATCCTCGGTCAGGACCTCGGTCTCCCAACTCAATACGTCGTGCCGGTTGTGAACAAACCGCTGATCTTCCATTAACCAGGTGTACCATCCGGAGCCTCGGGAGTAATAGGTTGGCTCGATCGGACGTTTACGATAAGGTACCGGATGGGCCGGATCGGAGACATAACTGTCGAATTCCTGATTGCCGTCCTTGGCGGGAGGTTCGAATGATAACTTTCCATTGGGGTGGAAATATAGTTTGCGTTCGGTAGTCAGATTGAGCGGAGGCCATTGATCATAAGACTTCCATTCATTGCTGCCGGTCTGGAATGATTGCGCCTCCGGAAAGGCGAGCGGACCCTGACCCTTGAGGTGAAAGGCGAACCAGGGAGCCTGAATCTTCTCTCGGAAGTATTTTCCGGTGGCTTGCTTAAACTGGATATTGCCCAATTTGTCGCCGGTCCCGCCCCACCCGCCATGATTCCAGGGGCCGACGACGAGATAATTCATCTTCTGCTGGTCGTTCTTTTCGAGGGCTTGATAGGCCTTGATCGGGCCGTAGAAGTCCTCCTGATCGAACCATCCCGCGACGATGAGGGTCGGCACCGTCACATCTTTCAGATAGTGCGATGCCGAACGGCTCTTCCAGAAACTGTCGAAGGTCGGATGTTCGATGAAATCCTTCCAGGTCGGCAGCGTCGGGGTGATGAAGTTCGAGATCGCTCCTTTCTTCAAATACCATTCGAAAGTGTCATAAGTGTCGAATTTCGGATCGGCCCCGCCTTTGGTGCTTTCAACTCCATAGACATATTCATATCCGTAACTGAGGCGAAACCCGCCTTGATGAAAGAAGTCATCGCCGAGCCAGGTATCGCCCATGAGCGCCTGGGGAGAGAGTGCTTTCAAGGCCGGATGCGGTTCAAGCAGCGGCACGACCGCCAGCCAACCCGGATATGACACTCCTAAAATGCCGACGCGGCCGTTGTTGTTCTTGACGTTTTTGATCAGCCATTCGATCGTGTCATAGGTATCGGAGCTTTCATCGACCGATTTCGCGTCACTCTTGTCGCGCGGCGGACGATTCATTCTGAATTCACCCTCCGATTTGTACTTTCCGCGAATGTCCTGAGCGACGAAGATGTAGCCGTCGGCGACCAGCTCCGGTTGAGAGTTCGGTAATCGTTTAGCCAGGCCCGTTCCGGCTCCATAAGGAGTACGCTGCATGAGAATGGGCAAGGGGGTTGTAGCATTGGAGGGATGACAGATGACGGTGTAAAGCTTCACTCCATCCCGCATCGGAATCATCGCTTCAATCGCTTCGAAGGTGATGTTGGCCGCGCTTTGTGGCGGTCGCCCCGCCTGCGTTCGCGCCGGCGAGATAAACGAGCAACAGACCAGGATCAAGACGGCGATCGAAGTCGGGGACAGTTTTCTTCTTAACATGTTTTTAACCCTGTGACAGTTTAGGTGTTCTCTACGACGAATTGCCCGCATTCTATCCTGTCTTCTCCGGGCGCGACAAGGCTTGATGAATCCTTCAGCGCCGAGATCCGGTCATAACTTTCTCCCTTCATGGCGGGCACTTCACCCCGACCTCGATCCGCCCGGTTCCGCACCATCGCGGAAGACTGGCCGGAGAGGGCGAGCCTCTGCTCTCAATCCCCGCCGCTCCGACAATTTTGTCGAACGGACAGCCGGCAAAGGCGACCGGCCCCGAGATTGCATCGGAGCTGTGAATAAAGCCACATCTTAGGTGTTGTGAATCTCGGCATATTGTATTACGATCGTCAGCTATTGACTTCATCTCGATCTTTGAAGGGATCTAGGGGCAGGAGGGAATCAGGAACGGGGTAGAAATGGGCGCGGTGGGTAGCTCAAAGAACCCGATCCATGAAGCGCGATGGCGCGGTGGGTAGCTCAAAGAACCCGATCCATGAAGCGCGATGGCTCGGATGTTATATTTTTACCCCTCAATTTTCAGAGAAGTAGTAATTAAATGCTTGCAATTGCCCCAGCCCGTAATTATAATGAGCTTGCTTGTGGGATGGTCAGTCTAAATTTTGTCAAACTTAGTAGGTATTGATTCTAATTATATATTAAAACGGTAAGAACGATGTGGGTCAGTTAACCGAGCTCGTTACCCCGATGGTTAACTGGATGCTGAGGTCTCTGGAATGGAACGACTGAAGCGTTCGTTTTTATCGATAATCGCTAAATTGCTTATTGGAAAGAGCAATGGATTGACCATTCTGCGATTTGTGAGACGCAGAGGCGGAATTCCTCACATCCATCATATCTCCAACAGTGCCCATCAGTTAGTGCCCATCACTCTCACATATTTATTTTAGGTTGTGCCCATCGTCTTTGTTCTGAGGATTACGGATTACAGGAGGGCAATTGGACCCCCTCTACTCCAGACGTAGTTCCGTCGAGAAGAGACGGAGTCGTGTCGCTTTCTGCGAGTGTAGGGTCGTGGTTGCTAACTTCGTTTGTTATCCGTAGCGCCTCATCGAGTACCGAGTAGGTAGCTTTGAACTCTATCATTGCATCCCCGGATTTGATTCAAGTATTCATCCTCATCGAAGCTGTTACTTTATTGACACGGTGAAATACCAATTAGCTGATAGCTTCTAAAAGGTTGAATTGGGATCTATCGTAGCAGATAAGTTCAAACTAGTAACAAAATACTCGCAAGAAGACGTGTGTCAAGACAAAGGTAGGAAAGGTGGCGCGTGATAACTACCTTTGGATACTTGTTACCTCCGGTTTAAGTGGCCCTCAAGAGCGCTGCTGATGCAAGCAGCGGTGAGAATGAGCAGCCCGGATTTGGTGTGTTCCACGGGGAGCGGGTCGAGTCCGGAGAGAATTTGAGCAGCAAGATAAAGGGGGAAAAGAAGGAAGGATAATGCCGGGCCGGCCAGAGGGGGAATGGTGAAATAATGATCGACCGTGATTGGTAATGAATCGCCATCGTCTGTTTATCCGGAAGGTCGAATTGAAAGGCTGGGTGAGGAATCTAATATGAGAACTGATGAGTTGACCTATGTTGGAGCGACCTTGTTGCAGGAGGGAATCGCGGCAGCTAGAGCGGGCGATAAGGATTCAGCACGATCTTTATTGCTGAAAGCAATGGAAGAGGATGCCGGCAATGAGATCGGGTGGTTATGGTTGGCCTATGTGGCCGGCAGTTTGACGGAGACGATCGACCATCTCCGTCGTGTTCTAGCGATTAATCCGCGAAACGAGCAAGCGCGGGCGAGCTTGAACAAGGCTTTGGTGCGCCAGGGGATCACGCTGGCGAAAGAGGGGAGCAAGGTCAAGGCGCGAATTTTGTTGATCGAAGCCTCGATTCATAATTCCGACAACGAACTGGTCTGGCTCTGGCTGGCATCTGTGGCCGAATACTCGGATGAAGCAGTGGTCTGGTTACGAAGGGCGCTGGAGATCAATCCGGCAAACGAACGAACAGTCGCGTGGCTGAATGATCTCTCCTCCCCGAGTGCGACAGCCGAGGCGGATCAGAAGAGCCTGCTTTGTGGAGCGACGCTGCCGGAAGAATCCGATCATTATCTCGCTTACCGCAACTCTCCTCCGCCGCCCGATGAAGAGGCGATTGCGAAGGAACTCCCGCACGATGCGGAGACTCCCATCACGCCCGTTGCGTATCTGACAGCAGATTATGACAAGGTTGTAACCGAGTTGAAGGCTCAGGTTGAGGTCGCGGTCCGCGCCGGCGAAGAGGCCGAACTCAAGCGGTCAGAGGCTGAGGTGAGAGCGCGGGAGGCCGAAATGAGGCTTCAAGACTTTGTGGCGCGGGCCGAGGCGAGATCGCAATCCGAAGCCCAGGCTCTCGAAGATGTCAAACGAAGATGGGCAGAGGCCGAGGCCAGGGTCTATGAGGCCGAAGCGATGCTGCATGAGGCCGAAGCCAAGTGGCGAAACGAAATTAAAGCGCAGAACGAGGCGAGAGCGCGGGAAGAAGCGAGGTTGGAGGCCCTGGTCGAGCAGCTCAGAAGCGAGGCTGAAGCTCAGGTTGCGGAAGCTCATGCCAAGGTTGTGGCCGAACTAAAGGCTCAGATTGAAGCTGCCGTCCGGTTCAGCGGAGACGCCATCTCCAAACTGACCGAGATTGAAGCGCATTCCAGCGAAGTTTCAGTGGAGGCCGAGGCCGCCCCACAGGAAGCCGTCCAGGTCGAAGAGCCTGCGGTCGGTTTGAGCTTCTCCGAAGGCGTAGAGATTGAACTCGATCAGGAAGAGTCCGAGGCCGATCCATACAACGCGGCAGCACCGTCTCAAGAGGCCCTGATCGATCAGGACAGCGCAGCAGCCCTCTCCCAAGAGGCTGCGATTGAATCGGTGGAGGCCGTTCAGGAAGCGATTGTTGCCGAACAACCGGGCGTGACTGCGGATCCGCTGCTGGAATCAAACGCTGAGGCGGAGTTGACGGCCACGACGAACATTGAGCTGAACGTTGAATCAGAGGCTCAGCCCGAGACTCGAACAGAGGTTGAACCCGAGACTCAAATGGAGGCTCAAGCCGAGGCTCAGATCGAGATAGAGCCAGAGACTCAGATGGCGGTTCAATCCGAGACTCGAACAGAGGTTGAGCCCGAGACTCAGATGGCGGTTCAATCCGAAGCTCAGATGGAGATTGAGCCAGAGGCTCAGATGGAGACTCAGCCCGAGACCCTGCTGGAGACCGGGATGGAAGCCGAGCCGGAGGTTGAGCCGGAAGCTCAGTCAGACGTTCAGCTAGAGGCCCAGCCGGAGATTAAGCCGGAGGTTCACTCGGAAGTTCAAATGAGCGCTGAGCCGGCCATTGGCGAAGCTGAGGCGAGCGTTGATCAGAACGTAGACTCGGAGAGTAAAGATGCTGAAGCTCCGACGAGCGAAGCGGAAGTGCAGTTCCAGGAGGCCGAGGCGAGATGGCAGGAGAAGGCTGACGCGTGGGCTCTCGCCGAGCAGCGAGTCAAAGAAGCTCAAGAAGAGTTCAGCCGTAGTATCGATGCGAAGCGGGAAGCCGAGAGTATGCTCGCCGAGGCCGAAGCCGAAGCGCAGATGGAAGCCAACGCGCGGGACACGGCTGAACGAATCGTCATCGAAATCAAAGCCCGTGTTCGCCAGAATCCCGGATCCAAAGGAGCGGATGCCGAAGATCCGGTGCGCGAGGCGGAAGCGCGGTTTCAGGAGGCCGAGGCGAGATGGCAGGAGAAGGCTGACGCGTGGGCTCTCGCCGAGCAGCGAGTCAAAGAAGCTCAGGAGCGGTTCAGCCGTAGTATCGATGCGAAACGGAAAGCGGAGAGCATTCGTGCTGAGGCCGAAGCTGAAGCGCAGATGGAGGCCCGTGCGCGAGCCAATGCCGAGCAAATCATGATCGCCGCCACCGTCCAGACCGAGCCCGCCGTCCGGAAGAACGAGAAGGCCGAGACCAAAAAGGCCGAGGTTGAGGTGACTCCGCGTAAGGTGGAAGTCAGAATTCAGGAGGCGCCAATCCCGGCCGAACCCATCGTGCCCAAGGAAGCACAGGCGCCGGTCGAACGAATTCTCTGGAAAGAGCCCCGTCAATTGGACGGACAGGTCTTTCGACAGGAATCATCAGTCTCGGCCGAGCAAGCTGTCAGAGACCTGGGTTTGTCATACGGCTATAGCGTGGCTTTACGCTCTGATGCTGATGACCCGGACCTCAAGGCCAAAATCAGACTGTTGAGCTATGGCCTTATCGTTATTTTCCTGATTGTCGCTTTTGTTTGGTTAGTACTCATTAAATGAATAAACAAAGTCAGGCTGCCTCGTAATTACTCTTGATCACTCGTCATGTCCGGCCCTCCGTAAAATTAATCAATAATGGTTAATCTGTCAGGCCTCCGGGATGTTGCTCCTCCGGAGCGCAACCATAGAAAGAAGAAAAAATGGCAAGAAAAATTCTGGTAGTAGAAGATAGCCCAACACAAATGCAGTTGGTTAAGGACGCATTGCAGGCGAAAGGGTATAAAGTCATCACGGCTTTTAACGGCGAAGACGGGATAGAGATCGCAAAAAAAGAGCATCCGGAGCTGGTCTTGCTCGACGTGGTGCTTCCAGGCAAGAACGGATTTCAGGTCTGTCGCAGCCTCAAGTCATCTGTCGATACCAAACACATTCCGGTGATTATGTTGACCAGCAAGAACCAGACGAGCGACCATTTCTGGGGAATGAAGCAGGGCGCTGACATGTACCTGACCAAGCCGTGGAAGGCTGATGAGCTGTTGGAAGCGATCGCCCGGCATTTATGAAGGCGGCACAACATTAATCTGATCAACAATCTGATCAACTCAATTCCAACGAGGTGCTTAAGATGGTGCAGAAGAATGTCGGGATGAGACCGTCCGAAGAAGCCGGCAATACCCATCCGGGTGAGTGGCTCCCCGGGTCAGAGGTCGTTCCGCCGATGAGCTACAACGATCTGCCTGTTCCGGACGAGATTGAGGATCTATTTGAGAGCGAGCCGCCCTTGGCTATCCCTCGATCAGATCTGGGGGGCAGGCTGGGAATTAACGAGCGGTCGAATGCTCTGAAGACCACCACTTCCAATCGGGATGCTCAGGAGATGTCGCTCGTTCTGGTCGGACGGACGATGGGCGAGGGAGGCGTTTCGCCGGCGCAGGCTCTGGTGACAATGCCGCTCGTCAGTCAGGAGAAATATGTGATCTTTTCTCTGGCGGGGGCTAAATATGCCGTGCCGATGAGCCAGATCCTCGAGATCAATGAACTGACCAATTTCACGTCGGTGCCGAATGTTCCGGAATGGATTTTGGGAATCACCAGTCTGCGGGGCGACATTATGTCGATCGTCGATATTCGTGCGCTGTTCAGCATGGATCCGGAGGATTATGCTGATGCTCGCAGCCTGCTGGTCGCTCATACCTTCGAAGGCGATATGACGGCCTGTCTGGTAGTGGAGCAGGTGATCGGAGTCGCGGATATCGCCGCGTCGCAAATTCAACCAATAGATACGGTAGTCGAGGACCGGATTGCACCCTATGTCCGCGGCGTCCATGTTCATCGCGAAGGGCTTCTGAGTGTGCTCAATCTCGAAGGCTTATTGCAGTCTCTCGATATCGCTCATTTCCGGCCCTGAGCTCATTTTGTTAATCAACATTCTCATCAGAGTAGTTTAAGCAAGCGAAGAAAAATGCAGCATCTTTCATTTGTTTAATCTTCTCGGGAATATATTAAATCGAAAAAAGAGGGGCCCACTGAGTGCGTCAACACTGAGTGAGCCCAAACGATCAACCACTCGGAAGTGATAGACCGTCACGTGATTTCAGCCTATCACTTTCCTTAACCATCTTCAAAGGCATCCACTGCAGTCGTGATCTGAGCGAAGCACCGGAGAGGAACTGGCCTCTTGCTTTGGATGTTCGCTCAATTGGATAACCGCCCCATCCCCATTCAGAGAAGCAAGATTTATGTGCGGCTAGTCAAGAACGCATAGATCCAAATTCAAACCACAACACCACTGCAGCCAGATCTGTCGCCGGTCACTCCGGATGCCGAAAGATGCCTCGTTCAGTCCACCACCGGGCAATGGCACTTTGCCATCTGCGTAAGTCCGGTATCTGTCCTCGTTTGAGTGCTCATAGTAAGGATTTCAGCCTGGTTTTTTGAGGCCGAACTCTGGCCAGAGCCTTTGCCAACCTGGATAGCCGCCGCCTGCGCAGTCCCTCGGCCCGCTGACTGAGCGAGTCAGCCCCTCCATCTTGAATAAATTTGAAAGGTATCCATATGCAGAAACCACACTTGAATAAATTAATCTCCCTGCTGTTGATTGTCTTGCTACTAGGAGCGAACCCCGCTTTAGCACAATCGGAAAAATCTGAACAAAACTCACGTCGGCCGAGCGAGCAGCAAACGTCGGCGACGAAGTCCGATTCGTCCAGTTTAGAGAATGAAGAACAACGAGCCATCAACGCTGCGTCCGGAGAAGCCGGCGAAGAGGTTCAGGATGGCGGATGGCCCTTTGTTCAAAACTTGAGAAACAGTTCTTTTCCCGCGGGCAACTGTCTCCGGCCTGCCAGAATGACCAGGTTGGTATATTACAGCGAAGGAATCAGGTACCAGGAGACCGGCGCAATCAGAACGTGCGCTTCCCCAATCACCCCCTACGATAGCCGTCCCAACTTCAGGTCGTTTGCCATCTGGCAGCCTGCCGCTCAACCGGGAGACGAATCGTGGAACGACCAAAGTTCGAGCGTTCCTGCCGTCGGCGCGGCAAAGCCGCCAGTCAAAGCGGGCAATCCCATGAGCGAGGAGCTCAACCGGCATATGCCGGGCTGGCTCAAGATGAACGGCGAATATCGGATGCGCTTTGAGACGAAGAGCGGGCAACGGGGTGTCGCCGGCAGCGATGATTCGTATTTCCTCTCGCGATTCCGCCTCAGCATGACGATGAAGCCGAGCGAGCAGTGGACACTTTTCATTCAGGGGCAGGATTCGCACGTCTTCGGTTTTGCTACTCAGCCGCCGCCGTCGAATCTCGACAACAACTTCGATCTGCGTCAAGCCTATCTCGACTACCGCTCGGGCGGCAAACAGGGATGGGCCGTGCGCATCGGGCGCCAGGAGTTCAAATACGGCGACGAGCGCGTGATCGGCGCCAGCGATTGGAGCAACACGGCGCGCTCATTCGACGCGATCAAGGTCAGCGCTTTCGGCAGCAAATACGCGCTCGACCTCTTTGCTTCGTCCGTCGTGGTCAGTGAAGACGGCGTCTTCGACAAGCATCGCGATGGGCAGAACCTCTACGGTCTGCACGCGACTTTCCCGACGCTGGTACCGAAAGCAGAGGTCAATGTCTATACGTTCTGGCGAACGACGCCGCTCGTGTCGGGTGAACGGAGCAGTCGCGGCGATTCAGATACGGTCACGCTCGGGACGCGCCTTGCCGGCAAACTTCCCATGAAATTTGATTACACGATGGAAGCGATGTTGCAGCGCGGCTCCTTCGCGCTCGATCGCGTCCGCGCCTACGCTTTTCATGGGCGATTGGGTTACACGATCAGGCAAGACTATTGGACGCCGAAGCTGCTCATCGAATACAACCAGTCCTCGGGCGACGAGAATCCGAACGACGGCGTCCGCGGCACCTACGATCAACTCTTCCCGACCAATCACAGTAAATATGGAATCGATGACGTCGTCGGGTTCCGCAATCTCGAGAACCTCCGCCTCGGCTTCGCGCTCCAGCCGAACAAGAGGACGAAGATTGAAGGCGACTACCACTCATTCTGGCTGACGCAAGTGCGTGACGGCCTCTACAACGAGCAGGGGAACCTCATCACGCGTAATACTGCGGGGGCAGCCGGCAAGCACGTGGCACAAGAAGCCGACTTGCAGTTCACCTACACTCCGAAAGAGTACCTCTCATTTGGCGCCGTCTATGCGCATTGGTTTCCGGGCGAATACTGGAAGGCAACGACCAAAGGTGCGCCTGGATCATCGGTCTATACCTATGCGACCTACAGATTTTGAGTGGTGAGCCATTGGCAGAGCAGCAACGCGTCCTCGACGGCTGGGATCTAGCCGGCCGTCGAGGACGCGAGACCAAGCAACTGTTCATCATCTTTCGGCGTTGCGCTATGGAGGCGTGGCCATAAATCCCAAGATCGAGATAGGAGATGGAAGCATATGTCAAAGAACAAGAATCAAACCAAGGCTCCCTGGAACAGAATTCCTAACCTGATCAAATCCAGTATCTCTGCCAAACTGATTCTGGCGATGGCCTTGTTGGCCGTCTTGCCGCTGGCCGTTGCCGGCTTCTTCATTCACCAAAACACCTCAGGCGAACTGTTGGAACAGACCGGACGTTCAACCCAGGAAGTGGCGGTGCGGACCGCCGACCTGGTTGCACAGACGCTGGCGGAGAACATTCACCTGTTGGAGGCGCTGGCTGTTTCGGTCGAGGTTCAGGAGCAAGTGCAGCGGGTCAATCAAACTTATTCCGGCTCAGAGCAGCAGATCCTCGCTGATTTAACGGTCAAAGATAAACAGTGGACCAGCGTGCCGGCGGCGGCGGTACCCGGCAGCCAACTAATCCAGCGAGTGGTTAACGAGGCCTACAACCCGAGTGTCCGCGTCTTGCAGAATTTCAAGGCGCGCTTTCCCGATCATGTTGAGGTCTTTTTTACTGACAAGTACGGAGGAAACGTGGCCGCTTCCTCCGTGACATCCGATTTTTACCAGGGGGATGAAACGTGGTGGCAACAAGCCTATCAGGAAGGCGCCGGCGCGGTCTATGTCGGTAATCCTCAGCTGGACAAGAGCTCCGGCACGATCGCCGTGGTGCTGGCCATTCCCATTCGTAACAAGGGCAATGAGGTCATTGGGGTGCTCCGTTCGACGCTCGACGTCAAAGAGGTGCGAGACCAGTTGGGTGCGGTCAAGCTCGGGCGGACGGGCCGTCTGGTGGTCGCAGATGCGGAAGGCGTCATCCTTTTCGATCCGGTCCGGCAGCCCGACCCTGATCAGAAGCTGCCCGCTTCGCTGCTCCGCGCGGATCTGGTCAAGAAGAACGTGGCCGGTTGGACACAGCTGCCTGCTTTCAACGATAAGATGGCGATCGTCGGATATGGTAGAAGGGCGCGGAACTTCAACATCCCGGCGCTGGATCGGCTGCCATGGACGACGATCGGCGCCATTGAATCCCAGGAAGCCCTTGAGACTATTGCTTCATCGAACCGCTTCCAGCTGGTGCTCGGTTTCTTCGTCGCGCTCATCGCGATCGGTCTGGCCATCTTTCTGGCGAATCGCTTCACCGTCCAGATCAAGAATATCGTCGATCTCTTCAAAGAGATCAGCCTCGGCAACTATCAGCAGCGCGCGCCCGTCGTGACAAGCGACGAATTGGGGCAGATGACGGCCGGACTCAATGCCATGCTTGATGAGACGCTCGCGCTCATTCAATCCAAACGCGAACGAGAAGACCTGCAACATTCGATTATGAAGCTGCTCGACGAAGTGTCGAACCTGGCTGAAGGCGACTTGACGGTACGAGCCGAGGTCAACGCCGATATGACCGGCGCCATCGCCGACGCTTTCAATTTAATGACTGAGGAACTGCACCAGATCGTGAGCAAGGTGCAGGATGTGACTTTGCGGGTCGGCACCTCAGCGAGCGCAACGCAGGTGACTACCGAGCGTTTGGCGCAGGTCAGTGAAAGGCATGCGCATCAGATCTTGGCTGCCCGTGAGGAGATCGAACAGATGACGGTCTCGATGCGGCAGGTCTTGGACGTCGCCACTGAAACGCAAGGCGTCGCTGAACAGTCGCTGGCAACTGCCAGGCACGGCACTGAGGCGGTGCAGGCCACGGTCTACGGGATGAATAGCTTGCGGGAGCAAGTGCAAGAGACGGCCAAGCGCATTAAGCGCCTGGGAGAACATTCGCAGGAGATCGGTGAGATCGTCCAGGTGATCGGCGACATCGCTTATCGGACGAGCGTGCTCGCCCTCAACGCCTCGATTCAGGCCGCCCGCGCGGGCGAAGCGGGGCGCGGATTCGCCGTCGTGGCGGAAGAGATCGAGCGCCTGGCCAAACGTTCGACCGACGCGACCAAAGGCATCTCCGAACTGATTAAGACCATTCAGACCGGCACCACTGAGGCCATCGCCGCGATGGAAGAGAGCACCCGGGGTGTGGTCGAAAGTTCGCACCTGGCCGATCAGGCGGGTCGTGCGCTGAACGAGATCGGAAACGTCTCCTCTCGGATGGCGGACATGATCCGGTCTATCTCGCTCATCGCTGAACAACAAGCGCAAGGCACTCAAGCTGTCTCACGCACCATGGTTAAACTGTCGGAGGTCACCCAACACACTGCTTCCGACATCAAACAATCGGCCTCGTCGGTCAATTCTCTGGCGGCATTAGCTGACGATCTGCGGGCCTCGGTCGCCTCCTTCAAACTGTCGAACAATGGTAATGGAAATGGTCGGGCTTAAAGACTAGATCCGCATCTCTGGAAAGGTAAAGGAGTCGTGATGTTTAAGAATATGAATATTCTGCGGCGACTGAAGATCTGGCAGAAAGTCGCCTTGATTGCCGTGCTCATGGGAATCCCGGTTCCGGTCATCACTTATTTACTCATCGTCGAAAAGAACAAAACTATCGATTTCTCAAGACAGGAAATCCTGGGTGTGCAGTATCTCGTCCCCTTGAAGAAACTCGGCGCCGATATTGCGCGCCATCGTGGGCTGGCCAATACCTTCCTGCGTGGCACGGCGTCCGTGCGGAGCCAGGTGATTGATGCCGAACGAGCGGTTGATGCCGAATTTGCCGCCGCCGAAGAGCTCGATCAAAAAGAGATCGGAGAGCAAGGAAAGACTTACGGCACATTGCTTCAAGCCACCAATCAGCTGCGCGCCGCCAAGCGCAAATGGGAAGCGATTAAAGGCCGGACGCTCAATGCGCAGCCGGAAGAAGCCTTCGCCGAGCACACGCAACTGATTGAGGCGATCTTCGACCTCATCGATCTGGTGGCGTTGAAGTCCGACCTTCTGCTCGACCACGAGCTCGATACCTACTATCTGATGGATGGGATCGTCAGCCATCTCCCGGAAGAGATAGAGAGCCTCGGGCAATTACGCGGGTTGGGCGCGGGCATTGCCTCTGCTCAAAGGATCGATCCCGGGGAGTTGGCTCAAATCGTGAGCCTCGCGGGCGATTCTGAGCGAACCGCTAAAAAGATCGGACAAGAGATCGACTATGTCTATAACTTTAACCCCAGCTTGAAAGATAAGCATGGCGACCTGTTCGAGATTGCGATCAAGGAGGTGGAGGCATTCGTTAATCTCGCCGAACAACGAATGATTCGCGCCAAATCCGTCGAGGTCAGTTCCACCGAATTTTTCGCGGCCGGAACGAAGGCCGTCGACCGGATGATCAAAGTGGATGAGCTGATGCTGAACGATCTGGAGTCCTTGCTGAACATTCGCATCAGTCGTCTCGCCGGAGAGCGCAATTTTGCGTTGGGAGTGATCTTGCTGGGAACACTCTTGACGGTGCTGGCGGTCGTCTTCATCGCACGCGGTATCACTCGCCAAATTGATGTGACCAGCAACCTGATCAACCACATCGATCGAGGCAACCTGGAGACCCGCGCCGAGGTGCTCTCGGATGATGAATTGGGCAAGATGGCCTCCGCTTTCAACACCATGCTCGATAACACGAGCGGCCTCATGCAGTCTCGAGAAGAGCGCGACCATATCCAGCAGGCGATTATGAAGCTGCTCGATGAGGTGAGCGGCGTGGCCGAAGGCGATCTGACGCGCGAAGCTGAAGTCACTGCCGATATGACAGGGGCGATTGCCGACGCATTCAACTTCATGATCGCAGAGCTCCGCCGCCTGATCAGTCAGGTGCACGATGTAACCGAGCAGGTGACCACAACGGCCAGCGAGACCCAAACGACGACCGAGCTGCTGGCACAGGGCAGTCAGGAGCAGGCCGAACAGATCACCAACACCTCGGCTGCGCTCGAAGATATGACTGCTTCGATCCAGAAAGTCTCGGAGGATGCTGTCTCATCGGCGGCCGTCGCTGATCAGGCGCTCCTCAGCGCGCGGAAAGGCGCTGAAGCGGTACAGAATACGATGAAGGGGATGGCGCGCATTCAGGAACAAGTCCAGGAGACCTCACGGCATATTCGGCAGTTGAGTGATCGATCGCAGGAGATCAACGAGATTGTGCGGCTGATCGATGAGATCGCCGATCGCACCAGTGTTCTCGCTCTCAACGCCTCAATCCAGGCTTCGGCTGCGGGCGAAGCCGGACAAGGCTTTGCCGTAGTCGCCGTCGAGGTTGACCAATTGGCTAAACGCTCCACGACGGCGACCAAGAAGATTGCGAACCTTGTCCATGCAATTCAGAGCGGTACCAATGAGGCGATCCATGCCATGGACGTGACGGCCCACGAGGTGATCACCGGGACCAGGCTGGCCCAACAGGCGGAACGGTCGCTAGGTGAGATTGAGACGATCTCGCGGCGCCTGGCTGAACTGGTCCAGATCATCTCATTGACCTCTAAACAGCACGCACAGGGCTCCGAAACCCTCTCACGCTATATGGCCGAGATCGCCAGTTCTACCCAACAGACGGCCGCCGGTGTCATGCAGTCGGCCGCGACGGTCAAGAATCTGGCGGAATTGGCTTCCGACCTACGGACATCTGTAGCTTCTTTCCGATTACCAAATGAGTATGGGCACAACGGCAATCGGAGCAATAACAATGGGCACGGCTGATCCCGAGCTGGAAGTTAAAAGTATCTGGCGTTGAGTGCTGTGTGAAATATCCTGAAACATATAATTTTCTTCCCGGCACTCAGCACTCAACACTCCGATCAGGGGCGAGGTCTGGATTTTCCCAACAACAAGACAAGGATAATATGATAAATAGAGAGATTGATCAGGAGCTACTCCACAGCTTTACCGTAGAGGCGAAAACATATTTGATTGAGACCTTGCGTGGAGTCGCGGATTTTCATCGTGATCCGGCGCGGACCGAACGGTTTGAAGATGCGCATCGCCGCGTAGATATGTTCAAGGGGGCAGCGGTCATGGTTGGACTGGTGCCCCTCAGCGAGGCTGCTCTTCAGCTTGAAGAGACATTTGAGAAGATCGCCACCGGTAATGTTTCGCTCTCCGGCGAAGCAGTAATGGCGATGAGCGAGATGGTCGCGCAGATCGGAGCGTATCTTGACGAGGTTGCGGAGGGTCGATTGGACGAACCCGACGCCATGGGCGAAGCGCGCCGAGTCCTGCAACGAGTGTCACAACCCGCGAAATTCGAGACCGCTACCACTGAGAAGAGGCCGCAGGCCGGTGGCAACAGTCCGGCCTCGGCGAATGAGGTAGTAGACCAACCTTCGCCGCAATCGGCTGCTTTTGCTGGCATCTCCGCTGACTTGTTGGAAATCTTCCTGACCGAAGCCGAAGAACATCTGCGTGTGATGACCCTTACCCTCCCCGTTCTGGCGGAACAGCCCAATCATAAGGAATTGCTTCAAACCGTCCGCCGCAGCGCCCATTCGCTCAAAGGATCGGCCGCGATGGTCGGCGTCCAGGAGATTGCGCAACTGGCCCATCGAATGGAAGACCTTCTTGACCTCATTTACGATGATGAAATGGCTCTGACAGCAGAGTGCTTGAACCTGCTCTTTGCCTCGACCGATGCGCTGGAGAACATGATCGATAATGGAGTCGATCCGCAGACGCTGCGCTCCCTTTACGATGGATACTCGCAACTGATCGAATCGCACCAACCGGAGGCCGCGCCGGAACAGCCCGTTCAGCCGCCGCCGTCGGTGACGGTCAACGACAACCCCGCGGAGGAGGCGCCCGGTTCGTTGGCAAAGATGTTGCAGGGGCGGACATCATTCGTGCGAGTGCCGATTGAGCAGCTGGACGAACTGGTCAAGCTGGTGACGGAACTGATCATTACCCGCACCTCTTTCGAGCAGAACATGGAGGAGTTGCAACGCCAGCTCGAAGAATTGCGGACCAGCTCCTCGCGTCTCGGCCGCGTCTCGGACAAGATGGAGGTGCAGTATGAAGCCAGCGCCCTGGGGCGTGGGCTTCACCTCGCCGGGTCGGGTGCGCTCAATGGAACCGGCTCGCATGCCGCGGCCGCCACTCCTCTGGTCAATGAGGTCACGCACGGATTCGACGACTTGGAATTCGATCGTTACACAGAGTTCCACCTCTTGTTGCGCGGTTTGACTGAAGCGACCAATGACGTGCAGACCCTCGATCATGAATTGCGCATGGTCCGCGAGAGTCTCGAAAGCTGCCTCAATCGCCAGGGACGGTTGTCGAGTGAGATTCAGGAGAAGCTCATGCGGTTGCGCATGGTGCCGCTCTCAACGCTCTCTTCACGCCTTGCGCGCACGGTGCGTACCGTGGCCGCCCAGCGCGGCAAATCGGTCCACTTTACGATCGAAGGCGAGGAGACGCGCCTCGATAAAACCGTCATCGAAGAGATGGCCGATCCGCTCCTGCACATTCTGCGTAACGCCGTGGATCACGGCATCGAATCGCCGGCGGTGCGCCGCGCGCAAGGCAAGCCCAGCACCGGCACGATCCGGCTCAAAGCATTTTATGACGGGACACAGATCGTCGTTGAGATCCGCGATGATGGCGTGGGCATTGATCCGGAACGATTGCGGCTGGCAGCCATTGACGGGGGATACCTCTCCGATAGTGATGCGGCGCGAGTCCCGGTCGAAGATCTCCTCTCGTTGATCTTTCTTCCAGGCTTCAGCACGGCGCCACAGGTCAGTGAGATCTCCGGACGCGGCGTCGGACTGGACGTCGCCAGCGTCGCCATTCGCCGCCTAAAGGGCAGCGTCAAAGTAGATTCACGGCCAGGTGAGGGGGCAACCTTTACGGTGCGGTTACCAATGACGCTCGCCGTCATGTCCGCCCTCATGGTCAAAGTCAGTCATGAGATCTTCGCCATTCCGCTGGTGGGAATTAAACAGATTATCAAGATCGGGCCGGGAGAGGTCGAGCGCATCGGCAAAGAGCCGGTGGTACGCGCTGGAGATGGCATCTATCCGCTGATGTCCCTCTCCAAACTGCTCGGCCTCAGGCGGCCCGAAGAGAGGACTCAAGAGGCGCGTCCGGTCTTACTCGTCACACTCGAAGATCGACAGGTGGCGATTGCCGTGGACGAAACGCTGGGCGAACGCGAAATCGTCGTCAAGAACCTCGGCAGCCATTTACGCCAGGTGCATGGCGTGACCGGCGCGACGCTCATGGGCAACGGCAGTGTCGCGCTCATCTTGAACCTGAGCGAGTTGGTGCGGGAAGCGTTCCGTCCACGCACCAAATTGGTAGCTACGCCGGCAAAGCGGACGGCGCCGCCGTCACGCCGCTCACTCACGGTCATGGTCGTCGACGACTCGTTAAGTGTTCGCCGCGTCCTGTCGAATCTGCTGACGAGCGCCGGCTGGAAACCGGTCCAAGCCAGGGACGGACTGGATGCACTGGAGATGTTACCTCATATGAATGTGCCGCCTGATGTCGTCCTGCTCGACATCGAGATGCCGCGGATGGATGGGTACGAATTTATCAGCGCACTGCGGAAGCAAAAGGCCTATGAACAGACGCCCGTCATCATTCTTACCTCGCGGGCCGGCCAGAAGCACCGTGAAAAGGCGTTCGAACTCGGTGCGACCGATTATGTCGTCAAACCCTATCAGGATGAAGCCTTGCTCGCACTGATTCGTCAGCTGACGTATCAGGCTACACCACGCAACTAAGCACCAGTTGTTGATCAGAGAAATCAACAGAACTTAAATTTTTAAGGGACCAGAAAGACGCCGAAACTCAAATCAAGAGCTTCGGTTCTTCGCGGTCCCTCTTCTTTTGTGCTCACCGCACAAGACCTGCGTGTTGAGGGCTAGCGCATTATCGCTACATGAGGATCATGGCTTGACAGTCCTCTTATAAAGCTCCGTCCGCTACATCGTCGATTGCGCGTTGCAGGAGTTCGCCCAAATTCTTTTGGTAAGTCCAATGCTTTAAATATTCAAAATCTAAATTTTGCCCTTGGACTCTTAGTATCCCTAAGATATCACTCCATTGCTTCTCTGAAACCTCACCACCACGATGAAACCAATCAAGCTTGGCAAGGATCATATCTTCCGCCGAGGCTAGTGAAAACATTCGAGCATGCGGACCTTCATCGAGCGGTTGTTGTACCATACGACGAACCACTTCCTGATCATATAGATCGCCCTTTGGAATGAAAATATCCACCTTCAGCATGGTGGCTAAATGAATCAGATTGAAAGAGCCGTGCCGCGCAATCGCTCGCCGGATTGATGACTCATCAATGTAATAGTCATGTTCCAGCTGCTCGACAAGAGTTTTGACATGTTCGTCGCGCAACGCCGCGACCAAATCGACATCGGCAGTTGCTCGAGGCACCCCATGAGCTGAACTTGCGATCGAACCACCGAGGAAGTAAGTCACCTGAAGTTCGTCGAAGAGATCTACGACCGGGATTAATGCGTCTAACAAGTCGGGTGGAGATTTCATCACTCCCTCTTCTTTGAATCGCGGCCATTGGGAAGAGACTCGATTTGCCAAATCAGGGCTATAGATAAGTTCAATAAAACGTAATCCAAACGGTATCTCTGAAGGAGATCGCATCATCGCACGGCGAGATAACTCGATAGTCGTTCGGCTGAGCGAACGCGAGAGGGAAAGCTTTCTTCCACTAGAGGCTTGGCGGAAGAGCCTGGTCTGCGCTTGTTCCGCGCTCTGATCTGTATCAGTCAACATGGAGCTCATTAAGTCACTTTCGTACATTTATCGGGTTACTTTCGAGTCAATCTCTATCCGTAATCTGAAATCATTTGATTGTTCTCGCAATCTGCCTGGCGATAGAGGTGACAATATCCGTGTCGCCTCCGACCGTCATCATGGTCTATCCCCTCAGATTTTTCTAGGAAAAATTGGAACCGCAAAATCGGCCGGAGCGGGATTCTCAATCACTCTTCGGCGTTCTCGACGCGTTGCAGCCGTGAAGAGTAGAGCGCCAGCACGGCGACAACGACGTTGGCGACGATGACGGGCGCAGCCTTGATGACGATCCCATAAGTGATCCACAAGATCGCCGCCAACGCTTGCAGACGGCGTAAAGTTTTCGGTTGCTTACAAAAGTAAGAGCCGGCGAAGATCGCCGTCGCGATCCATCCGATCCATTCAAGCACCTGCTGCCTCCTTGTGTTTTCCGGTCTGTTCTGTCGGACTTTGACGGATTGTCAGAAAGTCCGTTCGAACTTTGTCCCATTCCTGGATCTGCAGGCCGCGCGATTCAAAGAGAGCACGAATACGCGCCGGATCGTTCCATCCGACGATGTCTTCCAGGATGGGGACCAACACGCTTAGCGCGTCGTCACTCAGGATCGATCGCTGGGCGATCGGCGCGATGTATTTGCCTTCAGAAACGGCAATCGTCAAACCGTCTCGCCGATTGACGTGTAACATGACATGGATGTCGGAACTGCCATCGCCTACATAGACAATGCGCTCGGGGCCGATCTGAAGCTTCGATTGCAGTTCATCCAGGACCGCAACCTTTCCATACCCGGCGGGAACGCGCACGATGGATTGGATCTCTCCCGATGACGGATCGTAGTTGAATCGTGCCCCGAAGATGTGATCGGGCTGAACGATCCCTTCGAGCGCTGATTGAATCACCTCCTCCGGCGCAGCTGAGATCACATAGAAGGCAAACCGGTATCCCTCGATACCCTGGGTGAGCAGCTCCGTCAGCAGTTTGATGTTTTGTTTGAGTCGGATTTGCTTGCCGACTTCGATAAGATGTTCTCGGCGCACACAGCGGAATTCCGGATCGTGCAGAAGCAGGTAAGCCAGCTCACCTCCTTGTTGCACAATATGCATCCGCGCCATCCCGGCCACCTTCTCTTCAAATCCTGAATGGCCGATCAACTCACTTAAAATGATTCCTGAATCGTTAAAACTCAATGTCTGATCGAAGTCACTGGCCAGCAGGTATTGTTTTTGTACAGTCGAGATCTCCTTCATTGCTCCTCCTTCTCTATCTATTGGTCTGCTTCTCTTTAAGTTAAGCAAGCAAACCTTAAGGCCATTATAGACCGTGAGCTATCATTCGTCCAATTTATTGTTATAATTACTTCGATTAGTCCTGTTAATGGCAAAAAAGATGAATAAAGGATGAGGATTGAAGGGGGAAGGAGACAAGAAGGATGAAGTGTTGAAGGTGGAAGGATGAGGAAAGAAGGATTGGAGGGGCAAGAAGGATTAAGAATTGAAGGTGGAAGGATGAAGAAGAAGGGATGAAGGATGAAGTTGGAAGAGGAAGAAAGCTTTTTTATAAAAAAGAAAAAGTTCCTCCCTTCATCGTTCATCGTTCATCGTTCATCGTTCATCCCCCATCCCTCTTTTCCTCATTCTTCAATCCTTCATGCTTCCACCTTTATTTGCTATCCAGCTGACAAGGCGTTCGTCCGGAAGCAGCGCTTGAGAACTCATTGTGTAATTGAGTCCTTCCAGTCGCTTCTTGATGCCTTCTTCGATGCCTCCATAAGCGAGCAGGAGTGGAACGATCAAGACACGGTTTCCATCTGCGGCGGCGCGTTCGACGGTGCGGCGCAATTCAGCGGCGGCCTGAGCGCGCACCGGCTCCGGCGCATCGTCGCGCACGGTCAGGTATTCGATCCGCTTGAATTTGCTTTTACTACGCATGTGACCGGCGAGGGCGCCCATATCGGCAAGCCATTTGGCGTTATCTTCATCAGAGACCGGCCCGTGTGCGACGATGATCACTGTTTCGCGAGCCGGTGATTGACTGATGCTGAGCGCGCGTGTGAGCAGAATTTCAGCCACTGCCGGATGGCGGTCGAGCGCGGCCGTCCAGCGAATCGGCACCGATGACTTGACCGGTGTGGTCGGATCCATCGCCTCATCAGCCTTCTGAGCGTTGTGATCGGCATGACTGCTCTCGTGTCCCCCATGGTTGTGAGCCATCCGGGCATAGATCGCCAGCTCTGGCGGTGCGACAGCGCGGAGACCGAGCAAATATTGAGTTGCCGTGATGACCGAACTGTGTGAAGAGATAAAGAGGGGGGCTGCGACGATCTCTCGAACGCCGCGCGCCGTTAAGCGGTTGACCGCCTCTTGCAGATTCCGTTTGGTTGCCATACCAAAGGCGACTTCGACGGGCACTGTCTGATTCACGCGCGCGGCCAGTTTATTTACCTCGTCATTCCAATTCTGCTTGCCTCCGTGTGCAAGCAACAGAATCCCGACCTTTGAATTGCCTTCAGCCGGGCTCGTCTGATTGGTCTTGCCGCCGTGACTGTGTTGGGCAAAGATCGAGATTGAAAAGAGAGCCGTAAAGCTCAGGCCGGCCAACGTTCTTAAAGTTTGAGATAGCAGACGGATCATCATCGATTCCTCAGAAAGGTGTTGAGTGTTATCAGGTCTTTACTTAATGGCGCTCCGAAGCCCAGTTGAAGCGCATTCCAAGACGATAGGTTCGGCCCAGTTCAGGCCGATAGATCGGCAACGGCGAGGGCGGCGCTCCAGTCGCTGATGGCGGGCCGAAACGATTGAGATTCGGATCTTGACTGTCGGTCAAATTATCAACCGCGCCGAATAATTCCAGTCCACGCCAGATGCGTTTGGCGGCATAGAAGTCCCACAGCGCAAAGCCCTGCGGAATGACATCAGGCGTGACCGTCACTGTGCCGTTGGAACTGGTGGTCGTGGTCCCGAGCGTCTGAATCCATTTGCTGTAAAACGTTCCGCGTAGGTTCCAGCGCATCCCAATCCGTCCGCTGTCCTCCCAGCCGAAGCGGATATTGCCCTGATGCTTGTGGCGTCCGGTGAGCGGCACTTGAGTTTTCCGATCGCGTGCCGTGAGATTGGTATATGCGCCGCCGAAGAAGTAGCCTTTGCCCAGTTTCACATCGCCATCGACCTCGACGCCATAGGTTGTGGCATCGGTGATGTTCTTGTAATAAAACAGCAATCGTCCGATCACCGGGCGAAACTGCGTCAGGTCAATGCCCTCGCGCGCGGCGACCGCCTCCAATTGCTGCCGTGAGGTGATGAAGCCGAGACTGACCGAATCGATCAGATCTCTCACGCTGTTGTAAAAGACATTGACGCCTAACCGCGCTCGTCGGCCGCGTGACGTAAACTCGCCACCCAATTGAAAGGAGTTCGCATACTCGGGCCTCAGACTAGGATTGCCGATGACCTGATAAAAATTGGTTGGATTGAGGAACCGGTAGAAGAGCTGGCCAAGATCGGGAGCACGGAAGCCGCGCCCGTAGCTAAAGCGCGCACGGAACAGATCGGTGATCCGCACGTTGACGGCGGCCTTTGGCGAAACGGCATTGCCAAAGATCGAATGATGATCGAAGCGCGTCCCGACCGTGATGGTCACACGATTGGCCAATCCGATTTTGTCCTGCGCGAAGAATGAACCGGTGCTGACCTTGTTGCCGCTGTCGTTCGCCAGGCGGTTGATGCCTCGATAGCGGTCCGTCGTCCACTCGGCTCCGGCTTGAAACAGTTGCCGGTCTCCGATCAACGCATTGATCGATCCATCCACTTTGCCGTACCGTTCGAACAGATTGCCATCCGGTAATCGACCATCAGCAGACGTCGATGTCGGCACTGCCAGCCTGCTTCTCCCGATCTCATCGAAGCGAGCAAAGTATCCGCGCGCCTGCGCCGAGATCCGTTGATTGATCGTCCAGTCGGTTTGCAGGTTGAAATTCTGCGCATCTTCATCCGTGGTCGAGTACTGATTGCCTTCTTCACCGACCGCTCGCCCGGTGTCGGTGTTCCAGTAACTCCTGGCAAAGGCGCTGATGGCGAGATTGGGCGCCAGCTGATACTTTGCTTTGGCAAAGGCGTCATGGCGTTCATATTTCGCGCCGGTCGTGTCGAAGGTCGTCGGCGTCAGATCGAAATCGTTCTGCTTATGCCGTTCGCCGCTGAAGAAGAGAGTCAGCTTTTCACCGGCCATCCCCGCATCGCCGCGCACATCGAAACGCCCCTGGCTGCCTCCGGAAGCCACCCATCCCAGCTCCAGCGGTTGGCGCGGATCGCGCGAAATCTGGTTGATCACACCGCCGATAGCGTCCGAGCCGTAGAGCGCCGAAGAAGCCCCTTTGACGACCTCGACCTGTTCGAGCGTTCCGACCGACTGCCGGTCCAAATTGAGAACGCCGCGTTTGATGCCGCGCGCTCCGATAATTGGTTGCCCGTCAAAGAGCACCAGCACCTGCCGCGAGTCGATGCCTTGAATCTGTTCCCCCGCTGCTCCTGCTCCTTGCGATCCGCGCCGCGTCAAGACGCCGGGCAACTCCTGGAGCACTTCAGCGACCGATTCATAACCGGTATCGCGGATGCGGGCGCGGCCAATGACGTCAACCTTCGTATTGAGCGTCTCGCGCAACTCCTCCTGCCGCGAACCGGAGATGATGACTACCTGCTCCGCCACCTGGCCGGGCTCAAGCGTGAAGTCGATCGGCCGGTCACCGACCCTCTCGATGACCTGTGAAGCCGTGGCAAAACCGGTCGCGCCGGCCGTGAGCCGGTATCGACCACCACTTACGGCGGCGAAGGTATAGACGCCATTGGCATCGGTGATTGCTACTCGTTCAAGGCCGATCGAAAGATTGTTGAGCGTTACCGTCGCGCCGGGCAGCGCCGCGTTATTGCGATCGGCTACGCGCCCGCGCAGCGTATCGGGCGTCTGCGCCAACGATGAGCTTGCAACAACGCATAACCAGAACGCGAAGATGCCGGCCATCGAGGCTCTCCATTGAAAACTTAGAGGGCGAAAAAGCGCAGAGAGATCGACTGCGCGAGGGTGAGCGTGAAGAACCATGAAGTCTCCTGAACCACACCGGCTCTCCCTATTCTGCAATTATGTCGCAGATTGAGAGACCGTGATTGATTGTTTCGCGCGGCGTGGGTAAGATGACTCCGCACGCAGCTCGCGAAGTTGCCAGAACGGACCGGGTTGATAGTGCGCAAGAAGCCTTCGACGTTACCGCGCCGGAGGCTTCATCATTTAGATCTTCCTCTATCTCCTCACCGGAGGATTTTTATTAGCCTGATTCTGAAAGTCATTTTCAAAGTGGGAACATTACAGGTTGGATGGTGTGATGTCAATAATATTTCTACGTCCTTCAATCTAACCGGGTCGATTTAATTGGCGAGATTGGAGTCGGCACCAGCCATGCGGAGATGGCGAGGATTCCGACGATGATGGCGAGGAGATAGAACATGATTGCGTAGGATCCAGTCCGCGTCACACACTCGGCCAGCAGCAGCGGGCCGATCGCGGATGCGAGTACCGTCAACATCTGGGCCGCGCCCTGAATCTTGCCGAGGTGGAGCCGCCCGTAGGCGCGGCTCCAGAAAGAGAAGAAGGTGACAATGACGAAACCGCCTGCCACGCCCATCACTGTGGCATACGCCGCGACGTGCGCCTGCGTCCGGACATGCGGCAGCGCGATGAGCGAGAAGGTGAGAAGGCCCATCGCCAGAGCCATCAGATAATTCAAAGACCATCGCGATGTCAACCATCCGCCAAGGAAATTGCCGACCAGGGCTGTCAAGGCGGTGATCACCAGGGTGCGATGGTAAGTCGCTGCGTCAAATCCCAACTCCGCCAGGATCGATTCGTTAAACAATGAAATGCCCGAAGCGATCAAGCCGTAGACGGAACTTGCCAGAGCGAAGACCCAGAAGGCCGGAGTAGAGAGGGCTTGGCCCAGCGTAAATGCTTTGTCCGTTTCCTCCGGCTTATCTTCGGAACCATTTTCGCCATCGATTTGAAGGCCACAAGCCGCGGGCGAGCGCCGCACCAGCAACCAGCCCAATGGAACGAGGCCGATCAGAATCGCCGCTCCGATGCCGGCCCACGCTTGCCTCCAACCGGCGCTGACGACCGTCATCCCAACGATGGGGAAGGCGATCATAAATCCGACGCTCAGCATGATGGTGTAGATCGCCATCGCCATGTTCAAGCGGCGCGTGAACCATTGGCCGACGATGGTGATGCTGATGACGGAGAGCGCGCTCTGCCCGAACCCGCGAGTGAGCGTGATGAGCAAGCTCAGCCAGATCATGCCTTTGACGCCGCTCATTGCTAAGACCACTGCTCCGAGGGCAAATGATACTGATGTCAGCACAACGCGACTGCCCAATTTGTCGATCAAGCGACCGATGCCGATGCAGAAAAGCGAACCGATCAAGGTGGCCCAGAGGTTGATCTGCGCAAAGAGCACGCGGTCAACCTGCAAATCTTTGAGGAGCGGCTCGGTGATCAATCCCAACCCCTGGGTCCGGCCTGGCAGAGTACCGACCATCGCCAGCGCTGCTACTGTCATTGTCACCCAGCCGTAGTAGATCGGAAATCTGTCGAGGCCAAGCTTCGGGCGATTCGACTCGATCTGGAGAGAGTCCATCAGTTCTTTCCTCGATAATTAGATCAGGCACACTGCCCGTGCTGACCGGATTTTACTGACTACGCCGTGCATCCAGATGGAGCTTAATGCGAGGCAAAGACTAAGTCCGATCCAGCGTAATAAACCCGTTTTAAAGATGACTGTCGCGTTGAAAAAGATGAAGAGCAGAAAACCATGCCAGGTTGCCGTCAGAAACCTTGGGCGCCGGCGGTGAGTTTCAGACTTGATCCACCACCAGGCGGCATCAAAGATCCAGGCAATAATCATCGCGTAGTTGATGAACAGCCCGCCGCCCCAATTTAGTCCGACGACCGCGGCGGTTTGTCGAGCAGTCTCACGGTAAGCCGCCTCATGACTCCAAGTGTGATAATAGTGAAAGGCGAATGTGATATGAGCAAGCAGGCTCAGGCCTCCAATCGTCCAGGCCAGCCTGGCCAACGATTCCCGCCGGCGTCTTTTGTCTGAAATCAAATATGCCGCCGCTCCGATGAAATACCCGCTGAGAGCAATCCAGATCGTTACTCTCGTCAGAAACTCGCCTTTGTTCATTCCTCCCCCTCGCTCTCTTTCGGGGGCACATCGACATCGGCTCTATTATGTCACATCCTCAGAGGTCGAGGCGAAGAGCAGCGGGGATAATCGAGCTCATTACCCTTTTCTTAGCTGATCTCTTTGCGGATCAGGGAATCAATGGAAATTTTCGACCATCATGATGTCGCTTCCGCTGTGATCCATTCGAGCATAGAGCACGGAGCGGCCGTCGGGTGAAACCGCCAGGCCGGGAATATATTTCTCAGGCCCTCTGACAAGGCGAAAGACCTCCATCGTTTGTTGAGTGGCAAAGTTGAAGAATTCCAAGAGCGGTCCGTCCGATGTTCCGGTCGCAAAATAGATCCCCCGGTCCGCCACTCGCCAATAACGCCATCGTCCTGCCTGATGATAATCGGTCACCAATTCTTCAGGGCCGCCGGCCGTCGGCATCCGCCAGATCCCGGGAACGCATCGGTCTTTAGTGTAATAGAGGAATTTTCCGTCGAGACCTTCAAAACCCTCGAAGCCTCCCTGTTGGGTGACCTGAGTCGCCGGCCCTCCTTCGGCGGGAACCTTCCAAATCTGCAGGCTCCCGCTCCGCCTTGATCCGAAATAGATCCACCGGCCATCCCGCGACCAGCTTGGGACCACGTCTTCAGCCGGATCCTTTGTGAGCTGTCGCGGCTGACCACCATCGGCGCTGATCACAAAGATATCAGGGTTTCCATCCGTATCCGGCATATTCGAGCGGGAATCGAATGCTATCCAGCGGCCATCCGGAGACCACCGCGGAGTCCCGCTGACATAGGGGCCGCAATCGATCAAGAGGCGCGGTTTGGAACCATCGCTCTCGCAGACCCAGATCCCGTCTCCGCCGGAGCGGGACGAGGCGAAGACGATCTTCCGGCCGTCCGGGGAGTAATCAGGGCCATGATCCCAAAATGTCGAGGCGATCAATTCCGTCTGCGATCTCCCTCGCCCCGCGGAGTCCAGTTCAATTTGCCAGATATTGACGTCGTCAAATAGTTGCGTATATGCAAGCCGATTGCCATGCAGAGAGACCGCCGGGCTTTGCACGGCTTTGCCGACCGTATCGATTCGTTCCGGAGTTCCTCCACCAGCCGCGATTCGCCAGATGTGCGTGGCGCTGTCGTTTCGTCTGGAAGAGAAAATGATCTCTTTGCTGTTGGACGTCCAAGCGACGCCTTGAATCGGAGTGCCTTCGAATGTCAGCCGCTTCGGTTCTCCACCTGCGAGCGGCAAAACATAGAGATCGTCCGTCGATAAGCTGTTCGCCCGCACGAAAGCCAACATCTTTCCATCAGGTGAAAAAGCCGGATAATGATCTCCCATCCCCAGCGGCGGCGAGGTGATTCGGCGCTTCTCGCCGCTCACTACCGAGACCAGAAAGATGCTCAATGGATCCGCCGCCGAAGATTTGTCCGGCACGGCCAGATATTTTCCGTCCGGCGAGTAGTAGGGACTATTGCCCGGGCTCGGAACCTGATACGGAAAGACGTCAACCAATTTGCGCTCGGCGCCGCCCAGCGCGGGAATCAGATAGAATGCGGTGCTGTCCGGCAATTGGCGCATAAAAGCAAGATAACGGCCGTCCGGAGACCAGACCGGTTTGGTATCTTCCGCCGGATTGGTCGTCAACCTCAGCGGCGATTCCGCCCCAATCAGGCTGACATAGATCTCAGGGTTATCATCCTTCGGTCCGTTCCAGACGAAAGCCATCTGGTTGCCGTCAGGCGAGAAGGCCAACTGGTTCTCCCGTCCCTGAAAAGTCGTGAGTGGAATCGTCTTCAATGGAATGGTCGAGGCTCGCGAAGCCGGGCGTGAGGCCACTCGCCAGAACGAGAGGCCCGTCAACAATCCAACCCCTACCAATACCGTCAGCCAGACCAACCGGCCGACTGAAAAGCTCTGTAATACCGAGCCGGCACTGAGAGGCATTGAGTTCCGGGGCAGGGGCATTGCTATCTTGGCCCCTCTATTTTCCAAATCCGTCGCCACAGGCTCAATCGCCGCTCCACTTTGATCGGAAATCGGCGGTTCGCCCTCCTGCCACAGCTCCCGCACCGCGGCGACGAATCGGTATCCTCTTCTGGGAACGGTCTCAATATAATGATGGGTAATATCTTCTCCGAGCGTCCTTCGTAAGATTGAGACTTTTTTGGCCAGGCTGACCTCTTCGACAATAGTATCAGGCCAGATCTTCTTGAGTAGTTCCTCTTTTTCCACAATCCGCCCGCCGCTTTCGACCAATGCCAGTAGCGTTTCATACGCTTTTGGCGTCAGCGGTACAAACTCCTGATCGCGTAGTAAGATGCGCTCGGTAGTCTCGAGGCGGAAAGATCCGAATTCATAAAAATGTTTGGCTGGCTGGTGCATATGGACCGTCAAGACTTTAGGAAAACTGCGTCAATAATTCGCCAATAATTCGTCAAGTCTATTTCAAAGCCCTGGTAAGACTTTTCCTTCCAGTCCAAGGCATAATTTCAATGAGACGTTGGTCGATTCCTTTAAAAATCAACCAAAAAATGGTGTCTGGACCGGAAGGGCGGGCTGTAGAGTAACTCTAATACAGAAACTCCATTCGGAGCAACACTACATGTATCGACTCTCAAGGTATCGTGAGAGCGTAAGCATTTCTGGGGGAGAACGCGAAAGACGCGAAATAAGTCGAGGATGCTGAAGCTTAAGAGATAAAGCTTCGCGTTTTGGGCCTATTTCGCGTCTTTCGCGTTCTCTCTTCTCATTCCTGACTCCCCTAGTTCTGTTGGTTGGCACATTTCTTGAACTCAATCGTGACTCAAATCAAGGAGAATAACCATGTCTAAGAATCTGGCACGCAACAGGGGCTCTGGCATTGGATTCGTTTTGGTTCTCTGGCTGGCGCTGGCTGTTCCGGCCGCGACGGGATGGGCGCAAAGTAGTAATGCTACGTTGAACGGAGTTGTTACAGATCAATCAGGGGCAACGATCCCCGGAGCTGAATTGACGTTGACCAATTCAGCGACCGGATTTGAAGCCAAATTCACGACCAATGAGCGAGGTGAATACACTTTTCGTAATCTGACTCCGGGGACCTACGACCTGAAAGTTGCCAAGAGCGGGTTCCAAAACCACGTCCAGCGGGGAATTATCCTGACGATCAATTCGATTGGGCGCGCCGACGTCACGCTGCGAGTTGGCGGCCAGACCGAAACAGTGACCGTTCAGGGCGATGCGTCTGCGATCAATTTTGAGAATGCGACCCTCCAGGGTGGCGTCTCGCCGGAGACTCTCAACAGCCTGCCGATCGTTGTCGGAGGCGCGCCGCGCTCTTCGATGAGCCTCGCCGTGCTGTTGCCCGGAATTACTACCAGCAGCAGCGGTCAGGCGTTCAACTCTCGCATCAACGGCGGGCTGTTGATGGGTGATGAAGCCGTCTTCGATGGCGTCAGTATGCAACAGGGATTTATGAACCAGTCCGGGATGGTCTCACTCCAGGGCGACTTTCAGATGTCGCCGGACATGGTCAGCGAGGTCAAGGTCGTGACCTCCAATTACGAGCCGCAGTATGGTTCGACGACTTCAGGCCAGTTGATCGTCGTGACCAAATCAGGGGGAAATCAGTATCACGGCGCGTTGTTCGAATATCACCGCAACCGGGCGCTCAATGCGCGGCCCTGGAATGCGAGTGAGCGGCCCTTCAACATTCAGAACAATTTTGGGGCCAATATTGGCGGGCCAGTCTGGTTGCCGAAGAAAATCTTCGGGCCGCTCGGCTACGAAAAGAACGGCAAACAGCGGACCTTCTTCTATTTCAACTGGGAGTCGTTCCGCGCCGCCGGCGGTGCCAACGTTCCAACTTTGAATATTCCTTCAGCCAGGGCGCGGCTCGGCGATTTCACCAATTGGAGAGACGCCAACGGAAACCTGATTCCGGTCTACGATCCGCTGACGACCCGCCCCAATCCGGCTTTCAACCCGTCGGTTGAGGCGAGCGCCACCAACCAGCCGTTTCTGCGTGATCAGGTCTCATGCAACGGCGTGTTGAATGTGATCTGTTCCAATCGGATCAACCCTCTTGCCGCTGCCTATCTGGCTTTGATGCCAGAGCCGAACCGTCCCGGTGAACTCAACAACTATGTTGTGCCGCGGGCCGTTCCGAATACGCTGATCAACGGCTCCAATGTCTATATGTTCCGCATCGATCATAATATTGGAGACAGCGATCACTTCTACTTCACCTATTGGCGGCAGTATGCGGCGATCAATCTGGCATCGTCCTTGCCGGCGGCGATCGCGACGGAAAGTCCGACCACGCCGCAAAACTCTCCCATCCCGCGCTTCAACTGGGAACACACCTTCAGTCCGCGGCTGACGCACCACCTCTCGGTGGGTTACCTCAATCGTAATGAAGGGTACGGTTCGCTCAATCTCGGTTTCGTCGGACAACTTCCGCAGGTCAAGGGAGTGGCGAGCAATCTTTACTTGCCCCAGTTCGAATTCGGTAACGATTTTGGTCAGTCGGGCGTTAGCACCTTCAATCAGATCGGCAACAGCAGCGGAATCAACGCCATGAACATCACCACTCGTCCAACCTGGATCGTTAACGACCTGCTGAGCTGGGTGGTTGGCAACCACACGCTGAAGTTCGGCGGTGAATGGCGCAATGCCGGCGGCAACATCCGGCAAGGGACGAACGAGTCAGGGACTTTCCTCTTCAATAGTCTGACGACCAGCTTGCCTTTTGTTAACAGCGGCAACCCGATCGCCAGTTATCTATTAGGTGCGGTTAGTCGCGGGCGGGTCGCATTCCGCAGCGTCAGTTCCTGGTATCCGCGCCAATGGGTCTATGTCGCACACGGCGGCGACACCTGGAAGTTGACCTCCAAATTGACGGTCAATTATGGTCTGCGATGGGATGTCTTCACTCCGTTCCGCGAGAAATTCAACCGCTTCTCGTTCTTGGATCCGGTCGGAGCGAATCCTGGAGCGGGCGGACGTCCGGGACGTCTGGCTTTCGCCGGTGATGATTACGGTCAGGCCAGCTTTGGCCGGGATACTCCGGAAGAGACCTGGCGCAAGGGCTTCGCGCCGCGCTTTGGGATCGCTTATTCCTGGGATCAAAAGACCGTCATTCGCGCCGGTTACGGCGTCTTCTTCACCCAGGCATTCTATCCGGGCTGGGGCGGCGGAATGTCGCTCGACGGGTTCAATATTGATCAGACCTTCAGCACGACCGGGTTCAATGGGATTGTGCCTGCCTTCTATCTGCAAGACGGATTTCCGCAGAACTTCCAGCGGCCTCCGTTCATCCGCGAAGATTTCGATAATGGCAAGGGGATTCTTTATCGCCCGATCGATGCCAATCGGCGGCCTTACTCGCAGCAATGGAATCTGACCATTGAACGCGAATTGCCGCATAACATCGTCACCACCGTGGCCTATGTCGGCAACAAAGGCACACGCCTGCCGTCGAATTTACAGCCGCTCAATGTGCTCAATCCGAACGATCCGAGAATCAAAGCGCTCGGGCCGCGACTGCTTGAGAACTTCGCTCCCGGCGAGACGGTGAAGTTTGCCGGCACTCCGAACGAGGTCAGAATTCCTTATGCGGGATGGAGAGAGCAGATGCAGAGCTGCAACCCGAGCGTGGCGCAGGCCCTGTTGCCTTACCCGCAGTACTGCTCGACTCTCCAGGGGCTCAATGAGAACGTGGGCAATTCGATCTATCACTCATTCCAGGTCAAAGCGGAGAGGCGTTTCAGCCGAGGCATTTTTATGCTCGTCTCTTACACCGTCTCCAAATTGATCACCGATGCGGCAGACGCTACCCAGCGAGGATCGGGCGACCTGGATGCATCGCAATTGGTGATCTCGCCGTTCGAACGTCGCCGCAACCGTTCGCTCTCGACGGATGACGTGCCGCAGGTGCTCTCGGCGGCCTTTGTCTATGAACCGCCCTTTGGCAAAGGCAAGCGGTGGTTCAACGGCGGAGCCGGCGGAGCGGTCTTCGGCGGATGGCAGATGAGTACCATCCTGCGTTATTCGCGTGGTATTCCATTCTACTTCCGTTCCAGCCAATGCAATGTGCCGAGCCAGTTCCGGCAGGGCTGTGTCGTCGGTATTAAACCGGGGGCCAATCCTTTCCTGCAAGATGTCAACAACTTCGATCCGGGCAAAGGACCGCTCTTCGACATCAATGCCTTCGAACCGTTATCGGCCTTTACGCAGTTCGGTTACACGGGAAGTGGTCCGCGCATCACCAACCTCAGAGGCCCGAGCTTTAAGAACACCGACATCACGCTGATCAAGAATATTCAGCTCGGCGAAAAGATGAGGTTCCAACTGCGAGGAGAGTTCTTCAACGTCTTCAACTCGCATTACTTCGTCAATGCCGGCGGTTTCAACATTGGCGGGAACCTGCCGTACAACACTGATATTGCCAGCCCGAATTTCGGAAGATGGACCGGCAATGTCTCCGATCCCAGAACGATTCAGATCGGCGCCAGATTTGAATTCTGATGCTCGATCTGCTCGACCTTGGCCTTTTGTCATGGCGGCGCAATTTGCCGCCATGACAAAAAGGTCAAGATCGAGCGAATAAGTGTTATGCGAAAAGCGGATTTCATCACCATTGTTCTGCTGACTGCTTTCTTGTCGGCGTCCCTGTCAGCTCAGACCCAGGCGCCGTCGCCGCAAGAAGATCAATTGACGAAAGAGGTCCTCTCTGCGGCCCCTGATCTGCCGCTCGAACGTTCTCGCCGTCTGGAATTCGATGAGGCCCTAAGAGGGCGCGATTACAAACGTGCCGAAACGATTCTGGTCGATGAGGCCGGGCGCGATCCTAAATCGCAACGCGCTGCCGCACTGTTTGTGATGGCTGGGGGAATCTTCTTTATTGACGGGCAATACTTGAACTCGGCCATCGCTTACAAGAAGGCCGAGGCGATCATCTCGCCCGGCCGGCTCGATCAGCGCAGCCGATTTATCCTCGCGATGGCCTACATCAAACTCAACCGGCGCGACTGGGCGCGGGATGAACTCGAGAAACTCTCCAGAGAACAAACTGACAGCTCACTCTATCTCTATTGGCTGGCGCGGCTCGATTATGACGCGCAAGAGTACCAGCGAGCCATTGCCGGGTTCAAAAAGGTGATCGAACTCGATCAGAATATGATGCGGGCTTATGACGGCCTGGGGCTCTGTTACGATTACCTGGGCAAGTACGACGAGGCCATCGGCAATTATCATCGCGCGGTGGAACTCAATCGCCGGCAGGCTCGTCCGTCGCCATGGCCCCACTTAAATCTGGCGATCTCGTTAATTGCGACGCGCAAACTGGATGAAGCCGAGAGCCAGTTGCGTGAATCGCTCGGTTACGACGCCGGGCTGCCGCAGGCGCATTATCAGCTCGGGCAGATCTTGGAGAAGCAAGGCCAATACGCCGAGGCGATTCAATCATTGAATCGTGCGGTAGCGCTCGATCCGGCTTATCCCGAACCGCACTATACGTTGGGACGAATTTATCAAAGGCTGGGCGACTCGGCGCAAGCGAAGAAGGCTGCCGATCGATTTCAAGAGTTGAAAAAGACCGGGACCGGCAATTCGCCGCTCGCTCTGAAGGAGCCGGCGGAGCAGCAGATCTTACAAATCCAGCAGTTGATCGCGCGGGGCGAGAGGACAGACGCGCGTCGGCTGATCAATGAAATCGCCAAGCAGTTTCCGGCGGATGCTGGTTTAAACAACCTCCTCGGTGTCATCGACGCTCAGGAAGGGAATTTCGCGGCGGCGGAGAGCAGCTTCAAGTTGGCCATCATGCGCCGGCAAAAATTCACTGGCGCATCTCTCAACCTCGCGCGGTTATATCAGGAACACTCCGCGCTCGATCCCCAGGCCGCACAGAAAGCGCTGGCAATTTACCAACAAGTTCTGCAATACGAACCAGACAACGTCGAGGCCAATTATCAGAGCGCAACATTGCAGATGCGGCAGGGCGCTTATCAATCCTCGCTCGATCATCTGTCGCGACTCCCGGCGGAAGCTCGCAACCGGGCGCAGGCGCTATCGATCAGTTGCGCCGATTACGCAGGGCTGGGCGATCGGATTCGCGCGGATCAGGCGGCAATCGCCTTGCTCTCATCTTCGGATTTCTCCGAGCCTGAGCTGTTGACAATTTTGCCGGCGTTGACCGGTAAAGGGCGTGATGATTTGAGCGTGAAGCTGCTCGAGGGACTGTTGACGCGGGGGCCGCTCTCACCTCAAATGACGCGTCACCTGGCGTTGGCCTATGAACGAATGGGCAGACTCGCCGAAGCTCGCAAGGCACTGGAGCGAACGGTCGCCGGAGATTCGCCAGTGTCATCACTGCTGGAGCTGGCGCGGATTGCGCACAAGCAAGATGACTATCAAGGAGCACTCGGATATTTGGCGCATGCTCGCGATCTGGAGCCGAATAACGCCAGCCTCCTTTTCTATTTCGGGCTCGTCTGTTTGAATTTGAACCTGATTGCGGAAGCCCGCAATGCATTCGATCAAGCCGTCAAGATCGAGCCGGATAATCCATCATACAATTATGTCATGGGTGCAGCCTCGTCTTTCCGTCACGATCCCGCAGAAGCGATTCCATACTTTGAAAAGTATATTCAGCTCAAACCGCAAGACCCGCGCGGAAAGCTGGCATTGGGCGCGGCATTATTCAGAGCCAAAAATTACGACGCAGCTGCCGAAACACTGAAGGAGGCCGTCAAATATCCGGAGAATGCGGCGACGGCCCAATACTACCTGGGCAGCATCGCCAGGCAACAGGGCCGGCTCACTGAAGCAATCCGTCACCTGGAAGAATCGCTGAAGGCCAAACCCGACTATCCGGATGCACTGGCCGAGTTGGGGCATTGCTATTTGATTCAGAAAGATTACGAACTTGCGGGAAAGTACTTGCAGCGCGCGCTACAGCTCAACCCCCATCATTACACAGCGAATTTCACTCTTCTGACTTTGTACACGCGTACCAGGGACGAGCGCGAGACGGCGCAGGCGAAAAGATTTGAGGAGATCAAAAAGCTCCGCGAGGAGAAGTCACAAGAGTTCTTGCGCATGGTCGATGTGCGTCCTTACCCGGTTCCGTGATGTTAATGCTTTGTAACCCAAGTTTCCCGCTGCTCCAACTCGATCAACATCGGCCTGTTGTGGCGCTGGTTTGCAACCAGCGCTTTCCTGCTCAAAGCGAGCGCTGGTTTGCAACCAGCGCCATAGTTAGTGCCCTGATGTTAGTGCCGGATCTTACCTGCGACGGAATAATCCGCTGAGAGCTATGCCCGCGCCGATCATCGCCACGCTGGTAATCACCGGATGGAGCATGGCTTTGGTGTAGATACTGCTTTCGGCGACATGTCCCTGGTAACCGCCGCGTTCCTTCATCCCGTTGGATGGCGCATAAAGGCTATGGGTTTCGCGGTGCCGATCCGGACGGCCGCTCTTCTGCATATCGAACATCGTCCATTCCATCACCTTGTCCATCAACCTCGGCGCATAGTTACCTAGGGCAGAGATCATCTTTCCGCCGGCGCCGACGAAGATGTCGCGCACCGGGTGCTCGGCGCAATAGAGAATTGCTTCCGCCACTATCTCAGGCGCATAAACCGGCGGCGGATTTTTCGGCTCCTCCGGCAAATAATTCTTGGCATGCTCGGTGTAGGGAGTATCGATGGCGGCGGGTTTGATCAAAGTGACTGAGATCGGCGCATTCTCTTCTTCGAGTTCCATCCGCAGGGCATCGGTAAACCCCTTCACGGCATGCTTGGAAGCGCAGTACATGCCCTGGATCGGAATCGCGCGGTCTGAAAGTGTGCTGCCAATATTGATGATTGCGCCGCCTGTTTGCCTCAAATGCTCTGCCGCGATCTGCGAGCCATAAACTACGCCCCAAAAGTTGGTCTCGAATAACCGGCGATGATCATCGATTGAGATCTCGAGCAATCGCCCATATACCGAGATCCCGGCGTTGTTGATCCAGGTATCGAATCCTCCATAATGCTCAGTTGCGGCTCTGGCTACGCGCCGCATATCTTTCTCGTCGCCGACATCGGCCGCCACCTGAATCGCCTCCCCACCTGACGCGTTGATCTCATCGGTTATTTGCTGTAACGCTTGCTGATTGCGAGCCGTGAGCATGAGACGCGCTCCGCGCTCCGCAGCCATTCTGGCCGTTACTAAACCTATTCCGCTCGAAGCCCCGGTGATTACCATCACCTGTTCATTTAGTCTTTTAAGCTGAATATTCATAGGCCCCTTTCCTCTCTGTTATTCAGTAAGCGTTGATCGGAGTAGCAAGAGCCATGCCAGCCAGGCACCTCTTGATTCGCCATAACTCAAGCAATCCGGTTGACTTACTTAATGGCGTGCGAATTGCAATAGTTATTTGAAGAAAAGGCAAAGTGTATGGGACCTGATTAGATGTAACGCTTGGCGGACAGCTGTTTGTCTGCGTCGTATACAGATGGAAAGGTAACCGGTTCAACCGGCATGTCCGGGTCTTCAGGGACCGGTGTTGGTACATCAGGTCCTGGCACGGGAAAATCCGGCGGTCTTCCCGGTGGGGGCTTATCGGGCTCTGGAACTGGATAATCGGGCGGCCACGCTGGGGAGGGCTCATCAGGTTTCGGAACCGGATAATCGGGCGGTCTGGGCACATTGGGTTGCGTCATCGCGTTAGTTAAATAGTTATGCATCAGATTTTTCTCCTCTCATCGATTCGAATAAACTCTCTTGAGAGGAGAGCAACCTGTATTCCAGAGGCCGGTAAGGAGTAGAGATGATCAAAGACTTTGAGGATTTTATGCCTGGCGCTACTTCTGCTTTAGAGAAGTATACTCGTGACTTGACCGATGCCGTGATGCGCGATGAGTTGGAGCCGGTTCGCTGCCGTGAAACCGAAACCGAGCGAATGATTGCGATCCTGCTCCGTCAATCTAAAAACAATCCGGTGCTGGTCGGCGAAGCCGGAGTAGGGAAGACAGCAATCGTTGAAGGATTTGCTCGCCGGATTGTGGCCGGTCAAGTTCCACCTGCGCTCAAAAACGCGCGAGTGCTGATGCTCTCGCATCTCGATTTGATTGCCGGTACCTCGTTCCGAGGGCAGTATGAGAAGCGTCTCCAGGGCGTGATCGACGAAGCGAGCCGTGATCCCGATGTCATCCTGTTTATCGATGAGTTGCATAATCTGATCGGAGCCGGGGTCGCGATTGGCCAACCGCTTGATGCAGCCAATATGCTCAAGCCGGCCTTATCGCGCGGCAAACTGCGGGTGATCGGCGCAACCACGCGCGATGAATATGAGCGATATATCTTGGCCGACTCTGCGCTCGAACGCCGTTTTCATCCGGTGGAAGTGGCAGAGATGGGGCGCGAACAGGTGCTGGAGGTCTTGCGCGCGCGCCGCCCGCGTCTGGAGATGCACCATTGTTTGGTGATTACCGATGCGGCGCTCGAGGCGGCTTTGGCCGGGTCCGATCGCAAACCCGAATACGCCGGCCGTAAACAGCCGGACAAGGCGATCGACCTGCTCGATGAAGCGTGTGCTCTTTACCGCTTGCACGATAGCCGCGGACAGTCGGAAGAACTCAGTCGTTTGAGCGCCGAACGCTTGCGGCTCGTCAATATCGAACATGAAGCCATTGATGCATTGTTCAATCTGGCAACTGCGCGCGGCAATCTGCTGGAGCGGTTCTCTATCGGAACATACAAGACGCTGGAGGCGATGGGATTGGGGCTGGAACGCCTTGTCACCGGCCGCACAACGCCACGTCCGCCAATTCCCAAGCCTGACAGCTTGCGGCACATCGAAGAGATCGACCCGGCCGCGCGTCTGGCCGATGCTCACCGTGATCGTTTGCTGGTTGAGGATCGTTTGCGCGAGGCATTGACGGCGGAGGGTTTTGTCGTTGATGCCCAGCAGGTAGGGACTGCTCAGGGCACTAATCCCGAGACTACTGCACAAGAAAACAGTGCTCACTCGCCCGATCTTTGATCACCCACTTTTTTCCTTGAGGTTACCCGCCATCTTCCCATTATGAGAAAACTATGTAGAATGGGACCCATCAGAGCTCAGAGAACTGAGCTCTCCCGGGCAAGAGCGCAAGTTCGATCATTATCTTCCGCGTTTCGTAAACTGCGCCGGCCCGAGGAATGATCTAAATCTCTTCCCAAGATAACGCGGCTTTGCTGAATGATCATCCGAAATAGAATGCTGTTGAAGTAGCAAAGACAGCACGCAGAGTGATCCGCGACAAAATCGTGGCAAAGTCCTGCTTGCCGAGGTCAATCCATATTTTCTAAAGCTATCGTTAACTTTTTGCTAACTCGCACTTAACATTGAACACCTACAATTCCAGGGCGGCGATTCTACGCCGCGGAATATATCCATCAATTTTCTATAGGAGTTAAAACATGTTGAAAGCAAAGCCCCGCGGGCGCTTGGCTCTCTTATCTCTCTTATCTCTCACCCTGCTCTGGCTGTCGTTGTTTGCCGTCACCGGCTCTGCGCAATTTGAGACGGCGACCGTGCTCGGCACAGTCCAGGATTCAAACGGCGCCATTATCGCGGGAGCAAGGGTCACCCTCAAAAATCTTGCGACCGGTGTCACTGTCAATACCCAATCGGACTCTAACGGCAATTATCAATTCTTCAACGTCAAGATCGGCACTTATGAAGTGAGCGCTGAACTGGAAGGCTTCTCCAAAGCCCTCGCCGAGAACGTCAACGTGACGGTCAACGCTCGGCAGCGGGTCGATCTGGCGCTTAAAACCGGCGCCTTGACCGAGACGGTGACGGTCTCTGCCGAAGCGGTGAAACTGCTCGATACCGATTCGAGCGACCGTGGCCAGGTGATCACTCGGCAACAGATCGTTAACCTGCCGTTGAATGGACGTTCCTATGCCGATCTGGCGCTGCTCAGCCCCGGCGTGCGCCGTTCAATCCTCAGTGCTCAAGAGTCCGGGACTCGCGACGCATCATTCAATGTTAACGGCCTGCGCAGTTCGCTCAACAATTTTGTGCTCGATGGCGTGGACAACAATTTTTACGGGACCAGTAACCAGGGGTTTTCCAACCAGGTGATGCAGCCTTCGACGGATGCGGTGCAAGAGTTCAAAGTTCAGACCAATAATTTCAGCGCCGAGTTCGGGCGCGCGGGCGGCGCGGTGATCAATACTTCGATTCGCAGCGGCACCAACGGATATCACGGATCCGTCTATGACTTCGTCCGCAATACTTCGCTCAATGCCGTGGGATTCTTCAAACCGGCGCGCGGAGTCAAACCGGTGCTGATTCAGAACCAGTTCGGCGGGACGATCGGCGGCCCGATCATCAAAGATAAGACCTTCTTCTTTTTCGATTACGAAGGTTTTCGCCGGATCACGCGCACGCTGACCGGCAACGTCACGACGATTCCCAATTTGAATGAGCGGCAAGGCATTCTGGGAGTGAATGTGCGCATTCCTTACGATTTCGTCGATTCCACCGGCACATTGCAGAGAGCCGGTACGATCATCAATGCCGGTTCGCCGGTTCCGATGACTTCATTCGCCCGAAAGGTCCTGGCCGATCTGCCATCACCAGTGAACACGGCAGCCACGAACAACTTCGAGAACCTGCCGCGCAACCGGTTCTATAATGACAAAGGCGATCTCAAGATCGATCACAACTTCAGCCAGAAGACCACGGCATTCGCGCGCCTGAGCCAGCGCAAAATGAACAATTTTGAAGCGCCGACCATTCCCGGTCCGCTCTTCAGCCCTGCCAACGCTTTCATCCGCGTGCTCAACCAACAACTCGCCGTTGGCGCAACGCACAACGTCTCATCGACCTCGCTGCTCGAAGTCCGGCTCGGCGTCTCGCGCGCCAAAGCAGGAAAGACTCCGACCAACGTCGGCGGACCCAATATGTTCGATCTTTACGGCATTACGGGATTGCCTACAGATTCAATCATCGCAGGCGGGCTGAACACGCAGAGCATCAGCGGATATTCAAGCGTGGGCCGACAGAATAGTAATCCGCAGCATCAAGACCCGACCGTCATCAATCCGCGCATCAATTATACATTTGTCGCCGGTCGTCACAGTTTAAAGACCGGCTACGAATATCTGCGGATCAATACGGTGATCGAGGATTTCCATCCGAAATATGGAGAGGACCTCTATGCAGGCCAGTTCAGCCGTCCGACCGGAGCCGCGAGCAATAATCTCTATAACCTCGCCGATTTCTTCTTCGGCGCACGCAGCACCTACAACCTCAATAACGTCGCGCTGCTCAACTATCGCCAGCGCATGCACTTCACCTATCTTCAGGATGACTTTAAGTTCAGTCCGAAACTGACGCTCAACCTGGGACTGCGGTATGAATTCGCGACGCCGCAGTATGAGGCGGACAATCATCTGGCCAATTTCGATCCCGTCACGCGAACATTGGTTCAGGCGAAGGACGGCTCACTGTTCAGTCGGTCCGGGGTGCATCCGGATCGCAATAACTTTGCGCCACGGATCGGACTCGCTTATCAGCTTACGCCGCGCACGGTAGTCCGCAGCGGCTACGGCATCAGCTATGTCCATTTCAATCGGCTGGGTGGCGAAAACATCCTTGGTTACAATGGGCCTTTCATTGTTGGCGCCAGCATCGCACAGCAGACATCGCAGGCTCTCTGCACCGGCAATAACTTCATCGGTTGTTTCCGGCCGACGCAAGCAGGTTATCCTGATGGATTGACGTCGCCGGCGAATTTCAATCCGTTGGCGGCGCGCGTCAATTTCACGCCAAGTGATGCTCGCACGGGCTATGTGCAGAGCTGGCATTTGACGGTGCAACGCGAGCTCTTGCCGAATCTGTTGCTTGACGTCGCATACGTAGGTAATCACAGCGTCAAGCTCGTCACGCTGGCCGATTTCAATCAGGCGCGGCCGAACAACACGAGCGATCCGACGGGAGGAACTCCCTTGCAGGACCGCCGCCCGATTCCGGGCTATTCTTTCATTCAGGCTTCCTTCCCTGGAGGACAGACAAATTATCACGCTTTACAGCTCAAGCTTGAACGCCGTTTCAGCAGCGGGCTCTATCTGCTCAACTCGTTTACCTGGTCGAAGGCCATCGATAATGTCGCGGGGCACCTGGAGGCCAACAACGGCGACAATTCGCGACTCAATATTCGAGATATCCGCGCTGACCGCGGAGTATCGAACTACAACCAGCCGTTCAATAACACGACGAGCGTGGTTTACGACCTGCCATTCGGCAGAAATCGCCGGTTCGCTGCTAACATTCGCGGCTATGCCGACGCCGTGATTGGAGGATGGCGGATGACCTTGATCAACACGATGTCGAGCGGCTTGCCGGTCAACCTGACCTATAGCCCGGCGTCGCAATTCGTCGTCGGTTCATCGTTGACCTACCGTCCGAATTTGACGGGACAGCCGTTGATCGCGGACTCGAGTGATCCGAACCATTACCTCAACTTCAACGCCGTCGCGATCCCGACTGATCGCAGCCGGCCTTTCGGCAATGCGGGACGCAACATTGTCGCCGGGCCGAATTTTATCCAGACGGACCTGGGCCTGCATAAATCATTCCCGGTGTGGGGTGAAAAGACGAAGCTCGAATTCCGCATGGAAGCATTCAATCTGTTCAACCGGACCAATTTCACGGCTCCGGATAGTAATGCCTCGAATATCCGATTCGATAGCAACGGCAATTACACCGGCAGTTACGGCAAGATCACCAGCGCCTTTCCGGCACGGCAGATTCAGTTCGCCTTGAAGCTCTATTTTTAAGCCAGAGAGACGATTGATCTACTGACTGACCCCTGACCCCTGATCCATGTTCCCTGATCATCTTTATCTAAGAATCAGGGAACAGAGATCGGGGGTCAGTTTTTCTAGAAGGTTTGTCCGAACCGGATGTGGATTACGCCGCGTGGTTGGCGTAACACAGCGCCCGTGGCGGTCACAAAGAATGGAGGATCGAGGAGGTAGCCATAATCGACGCCGACCGGGCCGATCGGCGTATTGAATCGAATCCCGAGGCCGACCGTATTGGTCATTCCGCTGAAATTGATGTCGTGAACTTTCCGGAACACATTGCCCAGATCATAGAAGGGAACCAATCTCAGCCGTCGAGTGAGTGGATAGCGAAGTTCGAAATTGAAGATGGCCAACGCATCGCCGCCGAGCGGCACGAGAGTCGGCAGTTCGTCCGCGGTACGAGGTTCAAGAACGCCTTGTGGGCCGGCCTCTTCAAAGCGGAAACCACGGAGCGTCGTGGCGCCTCCCGCAAAGAATCGCTCGCTGATCGGCAGCAGATTGTCATCACCATTCGTGGTCGTGCGCGGTTTATTGAAAGGAGCGGCCAAACCGATGCGCGCCGACATGGCCAGGACCGTATCGTGCAGCAGGGGAGTCGATTCAGGAAGCGTCTTGTAACGCTGGTAATTGCCGAAGAATTTATTGTACGACTCGTTGCCGCCGAAGATATGCGCGGCAATCGAATGTTCAGCGCTGAGCAACTGTCCCTTTGTCGGATTGATCGCGCTATCGCGCGTGTCGTGCGAGATCCCGGCTGAAAATAGTCCGAGGCGAATCGAGCGCTGGTTCCGTGCGATCTCTTCGAGTGGGATGTTGCTCGTGTTGGAGAGCCTGGCATTTTCGAAGCTATAGCGAAACCGCAACGATGTCATCTCGGATAATTTACGCTCGGTCTGAATGAAGCCCACCAGGCGATTGATGCCGAAGCTCTTCCCGCTCGTATCCGATTGGACCTTTCCATTCACGAGTTTCCGTCGAACAAAGGTTTGCAGATCCGTATTGCGATCGTAGAAAGCCGAGATCGTGGTTGCCCATTTGGTGCCGAACGGCCTCAGATCGGTATACTGAATTTGTCCCAGTTGCTCGCGCCGGCTCACCCGCATCCGAATCGAGGCGGTATCGACACGGCCGAAGAGATTGGTGTTGGTGAACTGGATGAGGCCGCGCGGTCCATCATCGGTCGAATATCCCAAACCGTAGAGGAAGAGTAACGGCCTTGACTCCGTGACCCCGACTGTGACGCGGCGCGCCTCCTCATCGCCATTGTTCATCGGCTCGGTCCGGATGTTGACTTCGCGAAACGCGCCGGTCGCATAGAGATCGCGCTGAGTGCGCCGGATAAGATTAGGAGTCAATGGATCGCCGGGATTGAAAGCGAGGAAGCGTCGGATCGATTCCTCACGCGTCTTTGTCTGGCCCGCGATGAGGATCTCGGTGGCGATGTTGCGGTTTCCCTCCTCCACGTGATAAATCAGGCGGACGCGATTCTCAGGCAAATCCACGATCTCCAGTTCAGTCGTTGCATCAAGATAGCCGCGATCGGCATAGAACTTCTTGATGCTTTGCGTGCCGTTGCGGATCAGTGTTTGTGAGAAAACGTGGTCTGCTTTAATCGGGACTGCCTTGCGCAATTCGGAATTAGGGACAATGGTATTGCCCTTGATCGCCACCTCTGAAATGACCGATTGTGGGCCTTCTTCCGCGTTGAAGACCACAACCAGGTTGTCACTATCGGGTTTAAATGCGAGCTTCGTTTCAACGCGCGCTGAACGAAAGCCGAGATCGACCAGGCGACGGCGAATGACCTCGCGGTCGTGACGCAGCCGGTCGTTGCTGGTGATCCCTCGCGCATACCCACCGATCAAAGGCAGCGTCTTGAGGAAGGGAATTCCTCCCAGGAAGCTCGCTTCCTCCGATTGAAACTCGTCCTTGACATCGCCGATGCTGAGGCTTTTGGTGCCTTCCAGGCGGAGTTCCTCAAGGTCAAGGCGCTGTCCCGGCTCAACATCATAGAGCACCCGCAAGTCCGGGCCGCTGCAATTGGCCGGCTCGCACCTCGATGTGACGGTCGCAAAGAAATATCCTTTCTCCTGCAAATAATTGGTCAGATTGCGCTCACCCAGACGAGCGAGGGGGCGGCTGTAACCTTCCTTTGCCACCGGCAAAAGCTCACGCATCTTCTTCTGGTTCAGCTTCACACCATCGGTATCGGCGAGCGAGACGGCAGCGCGCGGCAGCGGCTTTCGCTCGTGGCGCGGCGTCCCGGCCGAATTGTCATTCGGCCTTGTGCCGGCGAAGAGATCGGTCGGAATATAACCGAGCGAGAATCGCTTGCGGCCGCGCACTTCAATTGTGAAATCACTATCTGTGCTTCCGCCGCGCGCTGACGAGCCTCCTTGAGTATATGAGGCAATCGTTGAAAAGCGGTTGGTCAAAGTGTACTCGGCGAGGGCCGTCTGATCCTGTTCAGAACCAAGATTCGTCGAGTAAGTGAAAGAGAGGTCGCGGGCGATCTGGCGTCCGATCGTTAAGCGTGCCGCCGGATTGGCATTGGGCCGCAGCACCGGATCGATCTGAAAACGGCTGAGACCTAACAATGATTCGGTCGGCTTTGAAATGAGTTGCTCGGAGAGCAGCGATGCCGCCGTTCCTACTCCGGATCGCACTAACTCGTCGCTACCCAGCGTATCCGATTCGGTCCGGCCAGTAGTGACCAGCGAGAGGACGTCCGATCTCGGCAGGTCAGGCTCTGAACGGAGCGTGACATCCATGTCGTTGGCCGGGCCGTTGAGGCCGACATAGACGTGATATCCGCTCACATCGGCTTCGGTCATGATATTGACGAACGGAGTCATTCCCGCGCCAACCGGAAATTCGATGATGCCGGTGGTGATGTCATAGCGTTGAGAACGGAATTTGATGGTGCCGCCTTCCAGTGAGATGCGCCCGGTGATATCGGGATCGTTCAGGGTGCCCCCGATCGTCATCCGCGCCGAGCCGACGGTATTGACCTGCTCGTTGCGGATGAGCAGCGAATCGTCGGCCTCGACATGCACGTTCAAGCGCACGGGAGCAAGGCCGAGAATTTTCCCTCCTCCGCCTCCACCTCCGAAATCAAATCCGCCTCCCGTTCCGGTCGAGGTCAAGCTGTCAAAATTGAAGCTGGTCGAGTAATCCGCTTGCGGGATGTAGACGGTGCCGCTGAGCAACTGCTCTTGCGGGGTTCCGGTCAAGGTCAGATCGCCCTCGAGCGTTGCCTGGGCGCCCTGATAGAAGACGAGCAGGTCGCTGGCGGTGAGTCCAAATCGCCATTCCTTGGGTCGAAACTGATCCAGCGTCATCGTCCCGTTAAGGTCGATCGTTCCATCGTTGGCCCGCGCGTTGAAATATTCGAGAGTGATCTTCTCTCCGCTCAGAACCACGCGTCCATAACCGTCTTCGATGTTCAATGGAGGATCGAGAGAAGAGAAGGCGAGGCCGTTCATTTGAACCTCGCCGGCGAGGACCGGGCCGCTCGTCGTCCCTTCTATTCGCGCATCTACCGTCAGTTTTCCTTCAAAGAAAAGATCGGGGTTCAAGCGGCTCAATGGTTCAAGGCCGATTGTTCCTTTGGCCGTGAAATTGAGCTTCGCCCCTTCGCTCAATCCAAGCGTGCCGCCGAGCGCGAGATCAATCCCTTCTCCCGTGATCCGAGTGCGCTCCAGCGTGAGTTGAGGACCATTGAGACTGACGACGAGAGGCGTCTCAATATTGATCGGGCTCCCTTGAACCTGCAGCGCGACAGTAGTGAGTGAAAGATTGCCGCGCAGGTTGTCGAAAGTCATTTCGCCCTGTTCATTGACGATTGGTCCTGCAACACGAAGTTTACCGTTGACTGTCCCGGCCAATGAAGAAGCGAGGTCAGGGGCAAAAGCGGTGATAATCGGTCCGAGATCGAAATCAGTCAGATCGGTTTCGATCTCAATGGGCCGACCCGGTTTTCTTAATTCAATGCTTGCCCGCAGTGGCTGCGGTTTCCCTGAGATTCCAGTGACCAGGTCAACATCGATGCGTCCGTTGGCGCTGGTCCGCCCGGTGAGGCGTAATTCGCCAGCAGCCCGTCCATTGATCGTGACGTTCTGGCCCTGGGCCGTTAACTCTACTTTGAGTTGCTCCAGATCTTTCGCATTGCCGCTGACCTGCAAATTGGCGTCCGCCGTTCCCGCGACCCGCGGATTGGTCAATTCAAAAGCGCTGGCCAATTCGCTCAGATTGACGCTGTCGGCGCGCCCCTGAAGTTGGAAGTTATAGCTCTTGAGATCGAAGGTGCCGCCCGCGGTGAGATGACCTTGAGGCAATCGCACCTCGGCGCGTTCGATGCGCGCCGTCTGTCCGTCAAAGACCACATTCGCTGTTGCCGTCTGGGCCGTTTGCCCGGCGACTATTCCGTTAATCAGATTGACGGATATCGTCCCCTGAGGAGACCCCGGCAAGCCCTTCAAATGCGCTTCGCCCGAGAGATCTCCGCCGATAAATTTTTGTTCGCTCGGTAGACCGCCAAGGGCCGCCAGAGTGGTGATACTGATGCGATCGAATACGGCATCGAGATGTCCCTCTGTGGCAATTGCTTCACGAGGCGCTGCGTAGGTGAACTTTGCCGTGCCGCCGTTCGTTGCCGTGAGCACCGCATTTTCAAAGCGCGCTTCTGTCGGAGAGAAGAGCACATGACCGCTCAGACTTCCTAACTGTTCGTCATAGAGACCGATACTACCCAGGTTCAGATCGCCTTCAATGGCCGGGTTTTTCAGTGAACCGGTCACGCGGCCTTCGAATTTGAAGTCGCCCATGATCTGCGGCTCATACTCAGCCACTGCCTTTCTTACTTCGTCAACTGAGAGGGCAATAGTCTGCAACTGCTCGGCGCTGGATGAGGTGAGCGAGAATCGCAGATCAGAGTTGCCTTCGGACGATAGTTGCCCCGTGGCAGTCAAATGCGAGACGTCGGTGTTGAGCGTGAGCTGGTTGATATCAAAGACACCGCCACGAGCTCTGATCGCAATGTCCCCGGTCATCGGGATGGCATCGGCCGTCTGGACGGTCTCTCCTTTCAGATGAGCCGTGACCGTACCGGTGGCGGCCATCACGTCAGTGCCGGGCCAGCTTAAATCCGCTTTGCCGTCTGCCGTTCCGGTGAGCGGCGCATTATTGACGGAGGCGAGTTTGAAAATGTCATTTGTCTTCAGCGCGGTGAAATCGGCTTTCAATTGTGATTTGCCGCCACGCCCCAGCTGTACCGCGACATCGCCGGTCGCACTCCCGCCGAAAAGGGATGCCTTGAAGTGATTGAGAGCAACTGTCTTGTTATCGGCGGCCAGCTCCCCATTGATGGGACCGACCGATGTACCTCTCATCGTGCCGCTCTTAACCCCGAGGCTTCCACGCACCTGATAATTTCCGTTATCGATCGTGGCGTCGATATTCTCTAGTTTGGTCTCCGAGATTTGGCCTTGTGGCAGATCGATCCGAGCGACGGTCACTTGCGGCAGGCCGACGCGCGTTCGGCCATGATCAAATTCTCCGCGAAGCGGGCCGGCCATCACGTTCGTCATGCGGGCGCCTTCAACCGAGATGGTGTTCGCACGAACATTTTTGCTTTCGAAGCTGATCTTATCGGCGTTGGATTGAATGCTGATTCCTTCGAGCTTCGCGCCTTTCACCTCAGCGCCCGCGGCCGCCAAATCATCCGAGGTGAGCTCACCGCTGATTCGATAGTGAGATCCTTCGCCCTCGACGCGTCCGTCAAAGACGGCCGATCCCCGCATTTTGGTTTGTGGATCAAGGACTTTGGCAAGTTCGGCCAGCACCACCTTGGACTGCAGCTTAAGATTGTAACGGATGGCGTTCCAATCATCGACCCTGCCCGAGACTGAGGCTTCGGCGACCGGCGAGCGAAGCGCAAGGCGTTCGATCTCCGCTCCCGCAACTCCGATTCTTCCGGCGAGATCGATGCCGTCAATGTTCGTCTCTCGGCCCTGGTAACGGATGCGGCCGGCGCCCGTCCCCAACTGAACCTTGACTTCTGAGTTCTCAGGAATCGGCTGTGCACTCGCCTGCAAATTTCCCAAATCGCCTTCGATCTGATGTGCCTGGTCATTGACGTGGATCGTTCCGCCCGCCAACACTCCTTTGAGACTCGAAGTATCGAATTTAATCCGGCTCGGGGCCTGCGGCGCGGCATGTATTCCTCGCAGATTTGAACGCCCCTCTTTGTCTACTTCGAGCCAGATCTTGAGATTACTCAAATCGAGTCGTTTAAACTCGACTTCGCGAGTCAACCGCAAGGCGAAAGGATCCAGAATCTGGACGACGAGCTCGACGCGATCGATCGTCGCGATCAATTGACCGGTCTCCTGGTTGTAGACCTTGATATCGCGGAGCTTCGCCGTCCGTAGTCCCCACGCAATGTCGAACCCTCCGATCTCCGCACGGAGACCGTATTCTTTCAGCGCGGTTACTACTTGATCTGCAATGTAGCGATTGAGTCTGCCGGAGCGGATATAGTAGAGGCCGGCAAGGCCGATCATCACAATCAATAAGAGCAGCCCGCCGCCGACCATCAACAGTCGTTTGTAACGCATCGACCAGCGCGGGCGAATCGTTGGAGTCCCCGATGTCTGATTCATCATAGATTTGTTTTAAGTGAATTCAGTTGTTCTGGGGAGTATCAATGACCAAGTCTCATAGTTGGGAGATCTCGTTCTGCGGTAGATTCTATTCCTAAACCGAGCCAGGGAGGTCGGGATAGTAGCATGATTGCTCAAAGGCAGTAAAGAAGTGAGAACCGATTCAACTTTGTCGATATCTTAAAATATGTGTGGCACTATTTTTGCTTTTTAATTTGCTCTCAATGGCATGTTTAGTTGAGTGATCAGGTGACGAGCAATTTGCCGCCCCCAATCCATGATCGAGGGGCGGTGTTCGGCTCAACTCTGAACAGCGACGTGAAAAAAGCTGTAACGTTCTGGGCCGACGCTCTGAAACGAAGAACCCGGGCATTTGTTTTCGGAGGAGAGAAGTTATGGACAATCACTTCCTTGGTGGCATGACATTCAAAGAATTGATCGTGAAGGTCTGGCGAGAGATAAACGATGACAATATTTACGGCTCATCCGCCCAGCTCGCTTACTATTTCTTGCTGGCCCTCTTTCCGATGTTGATCTTTTTAACCAGTCTCGTCGGATTTTTGCCGGAAGCGCAACAGAGCATTCTCCATGCCATGGCAAAGGCTGTCCCGGCTCAGGCGATGCAGATTGTCAATGACACTCTGCATGATATCTCAAGTAAACGCAGCGGCGGAATCCTTTCATTTGGAATTCTCGCGACACTCTGGGCGGCTTCCGGTGGAGTCGAGGCGTTGATCGGGACGCTCAACGTCGCTTATGACGTCAAAGAGGGGCGCTCGTTCTGGAAAGTGCGGTTGATCGCGATTGGTCTGACAATCCTGCTCTCGCTCCTCATCGTCGGCGGAACGATCTTAATCATGTTCGGTGATAAGTTTAGCCTCTGGTTGGCTCAGTTCCTGGGGATGAGTCGGGCCGTGAGCCTTCTCTGGGGCGCCGTGGATTATCTATTGGGACTCGCTCTGCTCTTCATCGGGATCGAAGTCCTCTATTATTTCTCGCCCAATATCAAGTTGGAGTGGAAATTTATCACGCCGGGCGGTCTATTTGCAGTGCTCGGACTGATTGCGTCTTCGTTAGCCTTCTCGTTGTATCTGCGGTTTGCGCCGAGTTACAGCGCAACCTATGGATCGCTTGGAGCAGTTATCATCTTGATGCTCTGGCTTTACCTGATGGGAATGGTCTTACTCATCGGCGGTGAAATTAACTCCGAGATCAGAGAAGCCGCCGGCAAACCAAAGGTCTTGAAAGAGGATCCGGCAGAGGGCCGGACTCCGGCCTCAGGTGATTCAGCGGAAGTTCTCCATCAGCATGATGTCACTCCCATACTGGGCAATAAGGGGAAAGAGCAGCCAGCGCCCGTCAGATGAGACGGTGAGGCCGGAGGTACCGCGAAGCATCGGATAGTCAATCGTCGTGATCGTCGAGACTTTTCCACTGGAGAAACTGAAGAATTTAAGAACCGAGCGAGGAGCCGATTCACTGACGGCAAAGTAGATGCCCTCTTTGGTGGCCGTCCACATGCGGTAGTAATCGGCCTGCCGGAAATCGAGGACCAGTGTTTCATCACCGCCTCCGACCGGGACGCGCCAGATCGAAGAGACGCCGCGTTCCCGTGTATAGTAAAGCCATCGCCCGTCGGGCGACTCAAAAGACTCAAATCCACCTTGTGTGGTCAGTTGAACCGCCTCGCCGCCGCTTGCAGCCATCTTCCAGATCTGCAATTTACCGCTGCGATTGGACGCAAAATAGATCCACTTACCATCGTGCGACCAGTTGGGGACGACATCTTCGGCGGGATCATTTGTCAGACGGACCGGGTTGCCGCCTTCACTGTTGATGAGATAGATGTCAGCGTTCCCCTCGGGCCGGCAGTCGAAAGCTATCTGATCGGCAGCAGGCGACCAGCGCGGCGAGCCCGCCAGCGGGCCGCGAAAAAATGTCAATTGAATCGGACGTTCGCCTGTGCTCTCGCAAGCCCAAATCTCCGGGCTGCCGGAACGATGCGAAACGAAAGCGATGCGGTGACCGTTCGGAGAGTAGCTGGGACTGTAGTCCTGGAGTGTTGATGCAATCAAAGGGGCCGGCGTAGCGACCGGCGATCTTGTCTCCGCGTTGTTCTTGAGATCGATGCGAAAGATATCGGCGTTGTCGGTGATCTGCATCCAGGCAAGGCGGCTTCCGTGCCGTGAGAATGCCGGAGCTTGCGCGTTGATGCCCGTCGCCGATAACCAGCGCAAATTACCGCCACTCGCCGGCACCTGCCACAAACGGTCTATTCCGCCGCGCCGGGAAGAAAAGACGATCTCACGGCCATCCGGCGTCCAGGCCAGATTGTTGATCCCTTGATTGTCATAAGTGATTCTGGTTGGTTCTCCGCCATTCAATGGAACCAGGTAGATGTCACCCACGACCGCGCTTACCACTCGCACGAACGCCAATGTCCGGCCGTCTGGAGAGAACGCCGGGCTGCAATCTCCGATCATGGAATTCGGCGGCGTCGTTACCCGGCGTCTCTCTCCGGTTTCCGACGAGAGCAAGTAGAGACTGAATGGTTCTTGCTCTGAACTCTTATCCGATACCACCAGCCACTTATCGTTCGGTGACCAATCCAACCAGGAGTGCGCTCCGAAGCTGAAGCGATTTGAGAATGTCGCAGTCAATTTGCGCTCGGCGCCACCGAGCGATGGCGCCAGATAAATACCATCAGATTCAGCCCCATGCCGGTAAAAAGCGATTGTGCTATTATCAGGGGACCAAACCGGATTTATCTCTTCGGCGGCGCTGTTGGTAATGCGGATCGGATCGCTCCCCTCAACCAATCTGACATAAATATCCACGTTGTCGTCTTTTGTCCCACTCCAGGCAAATGCAATCTGACCACCGTCCGGAGACAATGCAGGCGATAATTCGCGATTTTGATATGTCGTCAGGGGAAGAACCATCAAGTCAGCTTTAACTTCTTCTGCCGAGAATGTTTTGGCTCGCCAGATCACGAGCGACGCGAGCACGGCCATGACCATTCCAATTGGAAGCGCGACCCATACCAGACGGTGAGTCAGACGATGGCGATCAATTAGACCAATTGAATCAGATCGTTGGTTAGAAACAGTAACATTTGCTCTCTCGAACAGATCCTTTTCAAGTAGATCTGTCTTGACCGGCTCGGATGGCTGGACTGCCTGGTCAACAGACAGTTGGGTGTCTCCTTGTA